>MDTE01009422.1_pt1 | contig 32933 bp, 36 predicted proteins | sample 811231 | NCBI WGS metagenome assembly MDTE01 (sample SAMN05326651, study PRJNA326480) | marine metagenome | isolation source: seawater | place: Indian Ocean: Red Sea | collected 2010
GACTCTTCATACCATTTTGTTGATATAACATCCATTTCTTCAACAAAATCACCACTTGTAACAACAATTGAATCCCCACGATCACCATTGAATCCAACAGCTTCTTTTACTAGTGAGGAAATTTTTTCTTTATCTTCTTCATTTAAAGCTTCTGTTGATAAACCTTCAGGTGTTTCTATAATTTTATTTTTGACCAGAACGGCTGTTTTAACTTTTCTTATTTTACCTATTTGACCAATAGTAGTACTCAATTTTTTACTAACCTCATAATTTTTTACATTACTACTTGATCTCTGTTTAAACTCTTGTGGTTCATCTGCGGTTGGTTGTTCAACTCCAAGATCAGCAGCCAAAGGGGCTTGGTTAGCAACGGCGCCTGGTATTCCTCTTGCTGGTCTATCAGTTGACTCATCTTGACTATTTTGTTCACTTCGCGTGGAAATACTTTCAGGATCAAAAGTTTCTTCAGTTGTTTGTGTGTTTGTGTAGTCCATTTCTACATTTACTTGCGCAGTGAGATTTCCTGCTCCAACTATTGGGCTTACAAGAGATAAAATTCGCTCTCTATACAATGCTTCAATTTTTATTCTGTGAGCTAGTTGTTTTTCAGTAAGTGCTACATTTGGATCATCCTCAGGCTTTGATAGCAATCCCCCATATTGATCAACAACTGTAACATTGTCTGATGACATATTTGGAACAGATGAAGATACAATATGTACTATAGACCTAATTTGTTCTCTACTTAATGCTCTTCCATCCGCGAGTTTAACAAAAACTGAAGCTGTTGGAGGAGACGACTCTCTAACAAAAACTGATTTTTCAGGAATTGCTAGATGTACTCTAGCACCAATAATATAGGAAATCTCGTTTATAGATCTTGCCAGTTCAATTTCTTGTGTTTGTTTCATTTTCATAAACTCGACTGATCTACTTGTACCCATTGGTATTTTTTCTAATATATCATATCCCTGAGGTACTGAACTAGGTAAACCTTCAGCAGCTAGCTTCATTTTTGCTTCATAATATTCTGGAGAAGGTACTAAAACTTCACCAGTAGTTTTATCAATTGAAACATCAATTCCGTTCGTTCGTAAAACATCAATTACTCTAGATTTTTCGTGTTCTGGTAAAGAAGAGAATAGTGTTGTTCTTGATGGCTCTCTGAATGTTATAAAAAAAACAAGACCTAAGAAAATTACAAAAAGACCAATCATTACTGGAATTGATCTTTGAACTGCCGGCTCATTAGAAAATTTTTTAAATTTTTCCATAGAGTTTGTGATTGTTGATAAAAAACCACCCGAAGAAACTTGGGTTGTTGCTAATTCTGCTGTAGTTTGAGGTTGCTCTGCCATTTTTTTTTTCCTTTAATAATTTATACCGGCATATTCATTATGTCTTTATATGCACTTAAAACTTTATTTCTAATATTAAGGGTCATTTGAAACCCTAGACTGGACATTTGCTGTTGTATCATTACTTTAGTGAGATCGTTTTCCAAGCCTAGCTCAAAGTTTTTTGTTAACTGGGCACTCTTTAATTGAGTAGAAGATACATCATCTATTGCTTCTTTTATATTACTTAAAAAATCTGCATTCTTTTTTATCTCGTTAACTTCTGGAGATAAACCAGCTATATTCTCTTGAATATCTTTTATTTGTGATTGATTGTTTTTTACACTTAATAAATCAGGTTTTAGATTATTTAGATTTGGTGTGAGGTCAGATGGTTTCATTTTTTCTCCTTAAAAAATTACGCTTGTACAATTTTCTTTTCGTTTTGTTTTAGATAATCGTTTGCATAAAGCTTTTCAGCGATAGAGCTGTCAATCATTATATCTTTAGCGTCTATAACTTTTTTTTCACAAAGTACAATAGCTCTTTGTAAAACATTTTCTAATTCTCTTACATTCCCTGGCCAAGAATAATCTTTTAATATTTTCTGAGCATCTTTAGTAATAAAAGGGAAGTTATCGATATTGCTATGACGTTTTAGTAAAGCAATACTGATTGGAATTATATCGTCTGGTCTATCAGACAAGTTGGAAGTTTCAATAGGAAAAACATTTAATCTATAATACAAGTCTTCTCTAAATTTTTTCTCTTGTACTTCTTCTACCATATTTCTATTTGTTGTGGCGATTACTCTCACATCAACATCTATATCTCGCTGTCCTCCAATTGGAGTTACTTTTTTTTCCTGTAAAACTCTCAAAAGTTTTGCTTGAAGAGATAATGGCATTTCAGAAATCTCATCAAGGAGAAGCGTACCTGTGTCTGCTGCCCTAAATATACCTTTGTTTGCTGATGAGGCTCCAGTAAATGCTCCTTTCTCGTGACCAAAAAGCATAGCTTCAAGCATATTTTCAGGAATTGCAGCACAATTAATGGCAACAAATGGATTTTCTGCTCTATCAGAATTTTGATGTATAAAATTTGATATAACCTCTTTACCAGTCCCTGTTGGACCATGAATGAAGACTGTAACATCTGTTTTTGCAACTTTTTTAGCCATATTAATTAAAGCATGTGTCTTTTGATCAGCAAAACAGTATTTCTCTGTTGAAATAATTTGGAAGATTATTTCTGAAATCATTTCATCAACTTTATCATATGATATTTCTAGGAAAGCTCCCCCAAGATCAGACTTAATATTATATGAATCAGAATTTCCATTAAGTACTATAAGGTTTGTACAACCAATATCTCTAGTTTTTTTCAAAAGCTCAGATTTACCACCAAATTTTTCCATCATATTTGAAGAACAAACTAAACTTGATTTATCAGTACTTAAATTATTTAAGGAATTTAAATCTACGAGTTTTGAATCTAATTGTTTAGAACTGAAAAAATCATTTAATTTTTTTGAATCTTCAAAGTAATCTTTTAAAATAAGTATTTCTTTCATCACCAACCCTTGCATATAAATTTTTTTGTTGTAAAACTAAAAGCAAGAAGCTTACCAAAGTATTTTTTTTTATTTTTTTTTTTATAAATATCCAATTAAATCAGATATTTAGGAATATTTTTTTTTTTTTAATTTTTTTTAATTTTGAAAATTGTCATTTTTCTGACATTATTTGATTAAAATATGATTTTGTAATGGCTGAAATTATTAAAGGAAATTGTGATGCAACAAAGGAACTAAAAAAATTGGTTCAACTTGTTTCAAAATCTAACTCAACGGTTCTTTTAAGAGGAGAAACTGGTTGCGGAAAAGATGTTGTAGCTAGAGCTATTCACAAAGAATCAAAAAGAAAGGGCCAATTGATAAATGTTAATTGTGCAGCTATTCCATCTGAACTATTAGAGTCAGAGTTGTTTGGTCATGAAAAAGGAGCTTTCACTGGTGCTGATAGTATGAGAGAAGGAAGGTTTGAGGCTTCAGATAATGGAACTTTATTTTTAGATGAGATTGGAGATATGCCGATGCAACTTCAAGCTAAATTATTAAGAGCCATTGAAACAAGAACGATTCAAAGAGTGGGTGGAAAGAAAGAGATTGAATTAAATATAAGATTAGTTTGTGCTACCCACCAAAATATTGAAAAAAAAATTGATGAGGGACTTTTTAGAGCAGACTTATTTTATAGAATTAACGTCTTTCCTATTGAAATTCCTACTTTATCAGAGAGAAAAGAAGATATTCCTGAATTAGTTAAACATATTTTAGATGATATAAAAGATTCAGGTTCAGAAATTCCTAGTTTTAACGATTCTGCCTTTTCAGCTCTTAAAGAGTATTTATGGCCAGGAAATGTAAGAGAGCTAAGAAATTTAGTTGAAAGAGCTGCAATTATTTTCCCTAGCAAAGTAATCAATTCAAATAATATTAAAGAAAACCTTCTAAAAGTAAACTTACCTAATAATAAGGATGAGAGTGAGGCTTTATGGGATATGACATCAAATCTTACAGAAATCAATGAAAATGGAGATGACAACTTTTCTGTTCCACATCCTAATCATTATAAGAAATGGTTTGATTTTTTAGATAAAATAGATATGAGAAGGCATTTAAGTGATGTTGAGTATGTTTTGATTGAAGGTGCTTTAAAAAAAAATGGAGGATCTGTCACAAAAGCATCTGCGAGTTTAAAAATTAATCGAACAACACTGATTGAAAAAATGAAAAAATTCTCTATCCCAAAGATGGGTAATGACTAACTACCAAGATGTTTAACTCCTCTTGTTTTTGCTAAATTTATTTGTTTTTCTCTTTCTTTAAAATTATTCTTTTGTTTTTTTGTTGTTTTATTAAAACAGTTAGGACATGAAATACCTTTTCTGTAAAACTTTGATTGTAAATCTTTTCTAGTAATTGGAGTTCTGCAAGCAAAACATTGTAAATACACTCCCTTATTTAATTTTTCATTTATTGACACTCTTTCATCAAAAACAAAACATTCACCAAGCCAATTTTTACTTTGATTTTTTGTTTTTGAAAGATAATTAATTATTCCACCTTCTAATTGGTAGACTTTTTTTTTCCCAGTATTTAACAAAAAATTACTTGCTTTTTCGCAACGAATACCGCCTGTACAAAACATTGCTATTTTCTTTTTATCTAAAATGTTTTGATTTTTTTTAAACCATTTTGGAAACTCAGTAAAGTTTTCAGTATTTACTTTATGAGAATTTTTAAATGTACCTATTTTTGATTCATAATCATTTCTTGTATCAAGTATAATGAAGTTTTCATTATCTATAATTTCATCCCAATCTTCAGGTTTAACTAATATACCAGTTTTAGAAGACGGGTTTATATTATTTTGTCCTAGTTTAACTATCTCTTTTTTTATTTTTACCTTTAGTCGCAAAAAAGCATGAGAATGATGTTCTTGAATTTTAAAAAATAGCTGCGAGCAAATTTTTTTGGTAAGATGATTTTTTAACTCATTAAGATTTTTTGTTTTAAGAGATAAAGATCCGTTGATTCCTTCATTGCTAATTAGAATTGTTCCTTTAATATCTTTTTCTTTAAAAAAATTTAATAAATACTTTTTTAAGTTTTCAAGATCTTTAAGATAGGTAAACTTATAAAAAGAACAAACAAGATATATATTTTTATGCATGACATTTTTGTTCAAAATTTACTTAAAGCTTTTATTGCAATTGACCCTATCTCTTTAATACCGGTTTTTGCAGTATTAACAGCAAGTTTTTCTAAAACTAAAATCATAAGACTATCTCTATTTGTCTTTTTAATATCTTCTGTTGTTTTAACATTCTTTTCTCTATTCGGAAATAAGTTTTTAATACTAATGGGCATATCATTGGGTTCTTTTCAAATAATTGGAGGGCTTTTTCTTCTCTTTATTTCTTTTGAGATGGTTCTAGAAAAAAGACATAAACGAAAGGAAACTTATGCATCTAAAATTATTGATGAGGATGAGATAAACGATTTAGCTGTTTTTCCAATTTCTATACCACTTGTTGCAGGCCCTTCTGCAATTACATTATCTATTCTAATTTCTGCTGATTTTCATTATAATATGATTGATTTCTATCAACAAATCTTTCCAATAATATTGATTTTATTTTTATCTTCGCTAGTTTTATTTTTTTCCAATTTTATGATTAATTTTTTTAGTAAAACTGTTGTTACCGTTATGCAAAAAATTTTTGGAATTATATTGGGTGCTTTATCAATACAATTTATAGTTGATGGTATTAAAGAAAGTTTCATGTGAATAAGGTAGAATCACCCTGTATAGGAGTTTGTAAAATTGATAAAAAAAAAAAAATTTGTATTGGATGTTTCAGAACAATTGACCAAATTAGTAATTGGACAAAATTAAGTAATAGCCAAAAAAAAAAAATAATAAATGATTTAAAATTATGAAAAATTTTCCTTTAATTTTATTTTTTCTGTTAATTTTTTCATTTTCCAATGCTAAAAATTCTTGGACTGGCAAATGGATTGCCCTTGATGAGTGGCAGTCAGAATTTATTATTGAAATTAATGAGGATGGTTCAGCTATATCTAACTATGGGAATGGAGATAAGGGAACCTGGAAAATTGTTGATGGTAATATCGAGATTATATGGGAATCTGGAAAAAAAGATTATATTTTCAATGGTGTTATGGGTTTTCAGAGATTAAATAAAGGAAAACAGAAAAGCTATACTTCTGGCATGAAAAAATTACTTAACTAGTTTTAAATTTGGCTTTTTTAAATAGTTAATAAGATTTTTTAAATTTTGAGAAGTTGTAATAGTATTATTATGAAATATTAAAGAATAGGCATTTTTGTATTTATTTTTTTTTATTTGAAAAGTAGGCCCAAGCTTGTATGACTTATGTATTGAAAAAATTGCATAGTCGTTTTTAAACGTAATTGAATAGTCTTTCCACTCGCCTATTGAGATTTTTTTAGAATAAACTTCCATTATTTGATTTATTTCTTCTTTTTTAAAACTTACTAGGTTTTTTTTAAAATGATTCTTCATTAACAATAAAATTGAAATTTGACTTCAAATAATATAAATAATCCTAGTATATTATATTAAGTGAAATTATAAAAGATTTTAAAATGTCAGAAGAATTTATTAGAGAAGTTGATGATGATCTTAAGCAAGAAAAGGCTGAAAAGCTTTGGAAAAAACTTTTACCATATATTATAAGCCTTTCGTTAGGGATTATTTTATCTACTTCTGGATACGTAGCGTGGGATAATTTTTCAAAAAACTCACGTGAACAACTAGGAGACGATTTTACAGCAGCTGTTGAACTAGCCAAAGAGGAGGATGTTGATGCTGCTTTACTTGCATTAGACAGAATTGTGGATAAGGGTTCAGATGGATATGTTACACTCTCCAAAATGAAAAAGGCTTCATTGCTTATTGAAAGAGGTTCATTAGACGAAGGTTTGGAGATATACAAAGATCTTGAGAAAAATGCTGTTGATCAATCATTTAGAGACATTGCCACAATATTGTATGTTTTAAATTCGATGGATTCGATTTCACCTGAAATTCTTTTAGGAAAAATTTTGCCGTTGGAAAATAGTAAAATTTGGAAATCGTCAGCATTAGAGTTAAAAGCTTTTATAATGTTAAAAAATGGAGATAAAAAAAGTGCAATAAAAGTTTTTGAGTCAATAATTAATATGAAAAACACTCCATCCTCTCTTGCTGTAAGGTCTAGAAATATGATTGACTTTTTAAAGGAAAAATAAATTGAAGAAATTTATCTTAAGTTTTTTTTTTATTTTTTTTTTTTTTATTCAATCTTGTGCATATTTTGAAGATGAAGAAGATATAAAACTTGAAGGTAAGAGGGAAAGTGTATTTGATTTAGACGAGCAGACAATTGTTAAGGCCCAAAAAAAAATAGTAATAGATGAACCTCAATTAGCCAAATTTTGGCCTCAACAGCATCAGAATGTAAGAAATCACCTTTATCATTTTGAGAGTAATGAATCTCTTAAATTAAAAAAAAAAATTTCTTTAGGTGACCTAAATTTTGAAAAATTTAATCATGTTGTTGAACCAGTAGTAATAGCTAACAGAATATTTTATGCAGACAATGATTTTGTCATATATTGCAAGGACTTATCTTCTGGAACAATTATTTGGAAAATCTTACTTGAGGAGGAAGAATCCGAACGTTTGAGTTTTCTTGGTGGATTAGCCGTAAGTGATAATGAATTAATAGTAACAAGTGGACTAGGAAATATTTATTCAGTCGATTTAAAAATTGGTAAAATTAAATGGAAAAAAAAATTTGTTGGACAATTTTCTAGACCCCCTACACTTTATCAGAATAAAATTTTTGCTGTATCAGATGATAATCAACTTTTATGTTTAGATTTAATTTCGGGAGAACTGAATTGGTCGCATGTTGGAAGTATAGAAGAAGTTTCAATAATTGGAGGCTCCAAGCCAGCAATCTCAGAAAACACTGTTGTTGTTTCGTATTCTTCTGGAGAAATCTTTGCGTTGGATCATAGAAATGGAAATCTCTTATGGTTTGATAATGTAATTTCAGGAAATTTTTTTAATCGAAATATAGTCAATGATATTCAATCACCTTTGACAATAGTTGATGATGTAGTTTATGTAGCAACTTTCTCTGATAACTTTTTAGTTTATAGAATAAAGGACGGAAAAAAATTATGGAACCTTAAATTTTCTTCAATCAATCCATTTGTAATAACTAAAGACATTATTTATATACTAGATATTTCAGGAAAGTTATTATGCTTGGAGAAGAAAGGAGGAAGGTTAATCTGGGCTGTACAATTAAGGCAGGTAAGTAAGGATGATGAAGTTTATTGGCGAGGCCCTTTGTTAAGTTCTAACAAGCTTATTCTAGCAAGTTCCGATGGATCTGTTATTTCATTATCTCCTTATACCGGAAAAGTATTAAGTAAGCTCAAATATCCCGAAAACTTCGTCTCAAGTCCGTTTCAGGTTGGTAAAAGAATTTTTTTGATTACATTTGAAGGGTTAGCGTATATTTTTGAGTAAATGTTTAGTCGTGTAATCATAGTTGGAAGATCAAATGTTGGAAAATCTTCTTTATTTAATGCTATAATAGGTAAGAAATTTGCTTTGGTTGACAATCACCCTGGAATAACTAGAGATGTAAAAATAAAAGAAGTTTCTTTTCTTGATAAACAATTTCTTTTACTTGATTCTGCAGGTATTAAGGAATCTACCAATGACTTAGATGTTCTAATTAATGATAATTCTTTAAAATATTATAAGAAAAGCGATATTATCCTCTTCGTTATAGATGGAAAAGAGACTTTAACAAGTGAGGATCATAACTTAGTAAAGATATTAAGAAAGATTAATAAAATTGTAATTACAGTTATCAACAAAACAGAGGGGAAAATAAATAATTTTATTATTAATGAAACTGAAAAACTTGGGTTTGGAAAACCAGTTTTAATTTCATCTGCACACAACCAGGGAATTGATAGTTTAAAGTTTCTAATTTACGAAAAAATTGATACAGAAAACTTTACAGATAATTATAATCCTGATTTTTCTATAGCCATTATTGGTAAAGTTAATTCGGGGAAATCTACATTAATAAATTCTTTAGGTAATAATCAAGTATCACTTACTAGTTCAGTTCCAAATTTAACAAGAGATTCAGTTGAAATTAGAAAAAACATTAATGATCATAATATGAAAATTTTTGATACAGCTGGATTTTTTAAGTCTGAAGATAAAAAATTAAAAATTAATAAACTTTCGATTGATGAAACTTTAAGAAAAATAAGATTATGCCAAATCGTATTAATAGTCATGGACATCAGTGATTTTTATGAAAGAATTCATTCCAAAATAATTGACTTAGTTTTTAATGAAAATAGATGTCTAATAGTTGTTGTAAATAAGATAGATAATTTAAAGTTAACATCTCATGAATTGGTAAAAAAAAAAATTTATGAACTAAACCCTCAAATAAAAGATCTACCAATTTTTTTTATTTCCGCATTAAAAAAAATAGGATTACAAAAATTATTGAATGGTATAACGTCTCAAATTAACTGTTGGAAGAAAAGAATTAATACGGGAACGCTTAATACTTGGCTTAAAAAGACAATTGATAAGAATCCACCACCATTATTTAATGGTAATACTGTAAAGTTTAAATATGTTATGCAGGTGGATACAGGTCCCCCAAAATTTAATATTTTTACCAATTATCCAAGAAAGATAAAAGAACCATATAAAAGATATATTGCTAACAGATTAAAAGAGAACTTTAAATTGAATGGTCTACCTGTAAAAATAATTTATAAAAAAACATCAAATCCATATGAAAAATAGTCTTTTTTTAATTTTTACTTTTTTTTCGACCTTTTCTATTTCAGAAGAAATTGAAATATCATCAATAGTTCAAAATTGCAAAAGTTGTCACGGAATTGATTTGAAAGGTAATAAAAATATACCTTCACTAATAAGTATTGAAAAATCATATTTTATTTCCAAAATGAATTATTATAGAACTGTAAGAGATAATTCTGTGAAAAATAGAATCTCAAAAGTTTTATCAAGTAACGATGTAAAGAAAATTGCAGAATTTATTTATAACGAAAATGAAATCAAAAAGACAATTCCTTAAAAATTTAGGCCTTGGGCTGTCAGGACTATTTTTTTTTAATTTTTTAAGCTTTAAAAAAGCTAGATCTAACTACAAACCTAAAGTTGTTATAGTAGGGGGAGGGGTCGGAGGAGCATCCTGTTTAAGATATCTATCAGATTATACAGACTATATAGATTTGAGTATTATAGAAAAAAAAAAAAAAAATTCAAACTTGTCCTTTTTCAAATCTTGTAATTGGAGGAATCAAAAACTACTCGGATATTGTTTTTGACCCTAAAAGATTTAAGATGAAAAATATTAATCATGTTAGGGATTTGGTTAATACAATTGACGTTGAAAAAAAAAGAATATTGTTAAAGGACAAACAGTCTTTAAAGTATGATTTTCTTATTTTATCACCAGGTATAAGTTTTAAATGGAATAATTTAGCAGAATTAAAAGATGATAAATCAATTCTTCCTCATTGCTGGGATGGAGATAAGAATTTGATTGATTTTAAAAAGAAAATTGATGGTTTAGACGACAAATCAAATATTATTATATCCTCTCCAGATTATCCTTATAGATGTCCACCAGCGCCTTATGAAAGAGCATCTTTAATTGCGCATTATTTAAAAAAAAAGAGGAAAAACTTTAAGATAATCATTCTTGATTCTAAAGACTCTTTCACCAAAAAAGATCTTTTTTTTCACGAGTGGAAGACATACTATAAAGATCATATTGAATGGATAGGGAGAAGTGATGGGGGACAGATTCAATCGGTTAATTCCAAAACAAAGACAGTAACCACAAATAGTGGATTAAAATTAAAAGCAGATTTAATACATATAATTCCTAATCAGGCAGCATCTAAATTATTTTTCGACTCGAGGTTGATTAAAAAAAATTGGTGTGAGGTAAATCCAATAAATTTTGAGTTAAAAGGATTTAAAGATATTTATGCAATTGGTGATTCTATTGATGCTTGGGATATGCCTAAATCTGCATTCGCTGCTAATAGTCAATCAAAGATACTAGCTAGAAATTTGATTAATAAAATTTTTGGTAAGGAATATATATCACCGGTTTTTTTAAATACCTGTTATAGCTTTTCAACACCAAATAGAGCCTTTTCAATTTCTTCTTGGTATAGATTGAATTCTGATAAAGATAGAATCGTATCACTAGGGTCCAATGAAAGTAATATAAACGCATCTAAAGAAGAAAGGATTAAAGAAACTCTTCAAGCATATGGATGGTATCAAAGTTTAATTAAAGAGATTTATGGTTAAAGGTGAATTAAAGTTTTTTTTAGGTCATCCAAAAAGCATTTTTCTATTATATTTTTAATGATTTGTTCTGCTTTTTTTTCAGATATTGGATTGTCTTCAGATATTTTTGATGTCATACCTCTATTAAGATTTTGCAAGACAACAACATGGATTTTGATTTTGAATCTTTTGTTTTCAGCATTATAAGTACTTGCCAGAGATTCAATTGCTGATTTACAAATTTCTAAAGAATTGTAAAAGGGAAGTCCTTTTTTAATTTCTCCGTGGGAGAAGAGAATTACTTTTGGAGAACTTGAATTATTTAGGATTGGTTCAAGAGTTTTTAATATTCTCCAATGTGAATTTAAGTTAATTTCAATTGTTTCCTCCCACATCTTATCTGTGACATGGGTCAATGGGTAGAGTCCATCAAACCTTCCTAGAGAAATTATTAAAAAATCTAAATTACTAAATTTACTCAATATAATATTTTGAAGATCTTTATAAAAATTTAAATTTGTTAAATCTGCCTCTATAAGGCTGACACTTTTTTTTAATTTTTTAATTTTTTTATTGAGTGTAATAAGTTTAGCTTTTGATTTTCCATGAAGAATCAAATTAGCACCAATTTTTGATAATTTTATTGCTAATCTTGAACCTAGAAATCCAGTAGACCCAAATATAATCCCATTTTTATTTTTTAAATCATACATTTATAAGAAACTATTTTGTTTCAATTAGTAAAGCTAATTGTGTTGGTTTTTTTCCAGAATTATAATCTATTAATTTAACTGGATAGTCTCCACTAAAATAGTGATCTGTAAACATTGGATTTTTATTATCTCGACCTTTTTTAAAACCTAATGCTCTATATACACCGTTAAGAGAAATAAATTTTAGACTATCTACCCCAATCATTTTTTTTATTTCATCAATACTAAATTTTGATGCTAAAAGTTCTTCTTTTGTTGGAGTGTCAATTCCATAAAAACAAGGATATTTTACAGGAGGGCTTGCAATTCTCATATGAATTTTTTTCACACCAGCATTTTTAAGCATTTCGACAATTTTTATTGATGTTGTACCTCTAACAATTGAATCGTCAATAAGTGCAATACTTTTGTCTTTCAGAGAGGATAAATTAGGATTATGTTTTAATTTTACTGAGAGGTTTCTTATTGACTTGCTAGATTGAATGAATGTTCTTCCTGTGTAATGATTTCTAATAATACCAAATTCAAATGGCTTTTTTAAATATTCAGCGTAACCTAATGCAGAAGCATTCCCAGAGTCAGGAATTGGAATTACTAAGTCCACGAGTTTTTTATCTTTCGAATTTTCAGATGCTAGTTCATTTCCTATTTTTTTTCTGACTTCATAAACATTTTTTCCTTCTAAAATACTATCAGGCCTTGAAAAATAAATATATTCAAATAAGCAAGGTCTAAGCTTTGTTTTTTTGAAAGGTTTAATTGACTCAAGTTTGTTATTCTGAATCATCACAATTTCCCCTGGTTCTACATCTCTTATTAATTGTGCACCTATAATATCCAAACCACAACTTTCAGAACTCACAATATATGAATTATCTAATTTTCCAATAACAAGTGGTCGTATACCAAAAGGATCTCTGACTGCAATTAGGGAATCTTTAAGAAGAAGAAGCAAAGAATATGCTCCACTAATTGACTTTAATGCATATATAAGCCTATCTAATATATTTCCCTTTCTTGTTGACATTAAATGTAAAATTACCTCTGTATCAGAAGTTGAGTGAAAAATTGAGCCTTGTTCGATTAGTTTTTCTTTTAAAAAATTTGTATTTGTAAGGTTACCATTATGTGCTATTGCAACTCCTCCAGTATTTAACTCTGAGAAAAGTGGTTGAACATTTTTTAGTGCTGATTCACCTGTTGTTCCATACCGATTATGTCCTATTGAATAATTTCCTTTTAGACTTTCAAATATTTTGTTATTTGAAAAAACTTCTGAAACTTGACCAATACCCCTATGGGCGTAAAAATTATTTTTTTCGTAGGTTACTATTCCGGTAGAATCTTGCCCTCGGTGTTGTAAAGCATGAAGACCGAGGGCAGTTAGTTCAGAGGCATTAGAGTGGTTGTATATTCCAAAAACTCCGCATTCTTCTTTAGGTTTTTTAGCAGGAAAAAAATATTTCATTGAACTGAATTTTCTATTAAATAATCAAGGTTTTCTCTATCTTTATCATTGTATAAATTTTGATTCTCATCAGAATGATTTCTTAATTTTAGGTGTGAATCAACACTTTTTTCAAATAAAAAGTCAGATTTTTTTTTAATTTCTTCTTTAATTTTCTTTGAATAATCATTATTTTGGTTTGCGAAGTCTAAAATTTTTGAATTTGTAATTAACACAACAAAATTAACTTTTGAATTTTCTATCCAATCAATTTTATCTCCATCATAGAAGAAATTAAAAGAAAAAAGGCATAAACTTATAATAAAATATCCTCTTATTATCCCAAATATAAACCCCAAGGTTCTATCAACCATTCCAACATCACTACTTTTTATAGTTTGTGAAAATCTTTTTGTTATAAAAGAAAAAATAAATAACAAAAAAATAAATACTACTAGGTATGCAGATATAGTCGAAATAATTAAATTACCAATCAGCTTGTTAATAGAATTTATAAATAAATTTCCAAAAAAATATGAGCCAACGAATGATCCTATCCAACTAAATAGAGAAAAAAATTCTTGAGTAAATCCTCTTAAAAAAGCAAAGAAAGCAGAAAAAAGAATAAAAATAAGGATACACAAATCAAAAATTAAATAGTTTTCCATAATATTTTCTAGTCTATCTTTCCGTTTATAAAATTATTTAATGAAACGTTATGAGTTTTTCTAATTTTACTTGCATCACCATACCAATTTATTTTGCCATTTTTTATAAAAGCAGTTTTATCAGCAAATTCATACACACTTTCCATATCATGTGTAACTGTGATTGTGGTGATTTTTTTATCTTTTACTAAATTTTTAATTAGTAGATTGATTTGTCTCGCTATTATTGGATCTAGACCAGTAGTTGGTTCATCAAAAATGAGAACTTCTGGATTTTTTAAAATAGCCCTTGCAATACCGACTCTCTTTTGCATTCCAACAGATAAATCCGATGGATATGATTTAAGAATTGATTGTGGTAGTGCAACATCATCCAAAATTCTTTTATAATTTGTTTGATTTTTTGCTAGTTTTAAATTCTCAAGTATAGTTAAACTATCTAATAAGGCAGAGTTTTGGAACAAAATTCCAAAGTTAGAAATGTATTTTGTTTTCTTCCTGAAGTCTAATTCTTTAATATTAGAAATATTGCCAAAACTTATTTCACCTTCGTCGAAATCAATTAATCCAATCAGACATCTAGTAAGAACAGATTTTCCAGAACCAGATTCTCCAATAATTGCAAGAGATTCTGACTCAAAAATTTGTAAGTTTAAATTACGTAGTACTTCTTTAGTTGAAAATTTTTTTTTTAAACCTTTTACAGATATTTTAATTTTACTCATAATTTAAAAAAGAAAGAAGTAAGAATATAATTCATTAACAAAATTAGGATTGACGATGAAACAACCGAATAAGTGGTTGATAGACCAACACCTTGAGCTCCGCCCTTTGCATTGAAACCATGATAACAGCCCATAAAAGTTATTATAAAACCAAAAACACATGCCTTAACTAACCCGGAAAATATATCTATAAACTGTACAAAATTATAGGTATTCTGAAGATATACAGTTGGATTAAAATTAAGTACTTGAGTACATATTAAAAAACCACCCATAACACCAATTATATCTCCTATCAAAACTAAAATAGGTAATGAAACAATTCCAGCTAGAATTCTAGGTATAACTAGATAATTATAAGGGTTTGTAGAGAGAGTTCTAAGTGCATCGATTTGTTCTGTTACACGCATAGTACCAATCTCTGCTGCAATTGCTGCTCCAGCTCTACCAGCCACCATTAACCCTGCAAGAACTGGGGAAAGCTCTCTTGTTATGGATAATACCACAACATTTGGTATAGCGCTTTCAGCCGAAAATCTTGAAAAACCTGTATAAGACTGTAGGGCTAGTACCATGCCTGTAAAAATTGTTGTCAAGCCAACTACTGGTAGAGAATTAAAACCAATTTTTATTAATTGTTTAAAAAAAATAGTTGAATAAAATCTATCAATAAACAAAAACTTAAAGCATTCTAAAAAGAAGAATATTAACTCTCCAATAGAATGAAAAAAATCAAATATAAAGTTACCTAATTTTATTAAAAATTTAAACACCAAGTTACTTTGTAATAAATAAGTCAATATAAATTTTTTTTAGACTATTACCAATAGTATTTATAATTTCACCTTTAAGTTATTTTAAACTAAATTTGTGGAAAAGATTAATTTATCAAACAACCGAAGGTGTATCTGCTAAATCTGAAAATTTTGTGACAGCTGCATTGAAGTGTAATTTTACTTTAGAGATTGGACCATGACGATGTTTTGCTATTATAACTTCTGCAATATTATGAACCTCGTCCATTTTAGTGGTCCATGCAATGTGTTTTTCAGTTCCTTCTTGAGGTTCAGTCCTTGCAAGATAATATTCTTCTCTGTACAGAAAAACCACTAGATCTGCATCTTGTTCAATTGAACCAGATTCTCGTAGATCGGCAAGTTGAGGTCTTTTGTCTTCTCTATCTTCTACTTTACGCGATAGTTGTGATAACGCAACGACCGGAATATTTAAATCTTTAGCTATTGCTTTTAGACCTCTTGTTATATCAGATATTTCTTTGACTCTATTATCATTTAAATTTCTAGATTCACTGCTTATTAGTTGAAGATAGTCAATTACAATCAAATCCAAACCTTCTTTTCTTTTAAGTCTTCTTGCCCTTGTTCGAATTGACGAAATTGTTAGAGCAGGAGAATCGTCGATATATAAAGAAAGCTTCTTAAGTCTATCACTTGCTGAAATTACATTATTAAAGTCACCTTTAGATAGATTTCCCGTTCTAATGTTTTCAGATGAAATTTTTGATATTTCTGACATTAACCTTGTAGCAAGTTGATCTGAAGACATTTCTAAAGAAAAAAACAGCACTTTTTTACTTTCTTCAGTTTCAGTGTGTTCGGTTTTTTTATTTTTTGGAATTGATATATTATATGCAATATTGGTTGCAAAAGCAGTTTTACCCATAGAGGGTCTACCAGCAATAATTATCAAATCTGATTTATGTAATCCCCCAATTTTTTTATCAAAGTCAGTTAAACCAGTTTTCATGCCAACGACGTCATCACTTTTTTTAAATGCTTTTTCTGCGTGATCCAAGGCATTATTAAGAATTTCATTAAACTCTCTAGGACCTTTTTGAATTTCTCCATCATTTGTAAGACTAAAAAGATTCTCTTCAGTTTTTTCAATCAGATTAAATGCGTCTTGTTCTTCAGAAGAAACATAGGAATCATTAACTAGACTGGTTCCAACATCGATTAATTTTCTTCTAATTGCTAAATCATGGATTATTTCTCCGTACTGTTTAGAATTTATAATACTTATTGAATTTTCAGTTATCTTAAGTAAGTATTCTAATCCACCAAAATTTATAAATTCATTATTATGTTCGAGATATAATTTTATAGTATTCAAATCGGCTAGTTGTCCATTTTGAATAATTTTTTTAAGACTTGAAAAAATAAGACCATTCACCTTACTAGAAAAATCTTTTTCATCTAAAAAATCTTCAACTTTTTCTAATGCTTGATTATTTGCCAAGATTGCTCCTAGTAGAGCTTGCTCCGCTTCAACATTGGCTGGTAGTGATTTCTGCGTAACTAGAGGATTATTTGGGACAATTGTAGCTATATTTTTTGACTTATCATTCATAATTTAAAACATCTTATCAAAACAAATAATGATAAGCATCAGATATTTGTCTGTGGATTTTGTGGATATCGTGTAAAACTTTTAAAAAAAGTTTTTACTAAATAAGTTTAACAAATATAAAATATATACAACAAGGAAAAACATTGCATATTTCCAATTTATTAATTTTTTTTTATGATTAATATACCAAAAAAGGAAAACTGAAAGTGTTAAAATTAAAACTTCTGATAATAAGTTAAGTTTGTCGTAGGTAAAAGATTCGAAAAGACTAATAAATCCAAGTATCAATAAAAGATTATAAATATTTGATCCTAAAATATTTCCAACTATTAGATTTACCCTTCCTTTCTTTGCTGCAGCAACACCAGTTGCTATCTCTGGTAGAGATGTTCCTATGGCAATTATAGTTAGTCCAATAAATGATTCTGATACTCCAAAATAAATTGAAATTGCAATCGATGTATCTACAGTTAGTTGAGCACCAAATAAAGTTACTATTATAGATAAAATTATACAAGGAAATCCAATTGCATACGGTCTTTTTAAGCATATTAACCCAAGTTTGTTATTATCAATATCAATATCAATATTGCTTTTATTACTTTTAGCCTTTTTTAAACTTAAAAATAAATATAAGGAGAATAAAAACAAAAAAGATAAACCAAAAAAAATATTTAATTTTAGAAATAAGAATGTCAGAAAAAAAAGAATATGTGACAAAACATGAAAATAATTATCAAAATTGTCAATCCTTTGTAATTTTATTTTTTTGACTAAAGCAGCAAAGCCAAGTACAAGAAATATATTTGCAATATTTGATCCTAAAATATTACCTAATGAAAGTTCAGGAGCTTTATTTAAAACAGCGTCAACTGAGACCAGAAGTTCTGGGAGTGAAGTTCCAAAACCAATTATAGCTATTCCGATAATTAGTTCCGATAAACCTAATTTTTTACCTAATGATATAGAGCATGTTATGAGAATATCTGCTCCTTTAATAACTAAATAAAGTCCCAAGAAAAGTAGTATCAGGTTATAACTGATCATATAATGAGTTATGTTATTAGCTAACTTAAACTATATATTATTCTATTAATTTTTTTTATCTATGTTTTTAAATCTTTCTAGGAAGATTTATTATCATCATTTTTTTCTTCAGATTTACTTTTAGCCTGTTTAACCTCAGAAGACTTGATTATATCATCAGAATCATTCTCTTTTGAAGGCATTTTGTTTTCATCACTTTTTGAATCCTTAATATCTTTCTTTTTTAAATCTTTAACTTCTGTATCTGCCGGGGATTTTAATTTTTGCTGTTTATGTTCTTCTGATTCTTCAACTTCTGAACTTTTTGATTCTTCATTATCTTTTGAGATACTTTGTTTTAATTTATCTGTTTTTGTTTTAATCTGTTCAGATTCTTTTTTTTGAATTTTGGCATTTTCCATTGAGGTTGCAACATTAAGCTTAAGTTTGCACACAACATCTGCGTGAAGTTTAATATTAATTTCAAAAATACCAATCTTTTTGATAGCAGAATGAAGATTTATACAAGAAGGTTTGATTTCTATTTTTTTTTCTTTGAAGAAATTAGAAATGTCTCTAGGTGAAACTGAACCATACAACTGTCCGTTATCACTTGCATTTCTGATAAAAATAATTTCTTCGGTAGAAATTTTTTTTACAAGAATTTTAGCTTCATCTATAATTTTATTATTTTTCTCAACTAGATCATTTTTAATTTTTAGAAAATACTCTTTATTTTCTTTGTTTGCTCTAAGAGCTTTTTTTTGAGGAAATAAGAAATTTCTGGCAAATCCGTTTTTTACAATAACAACATCTCCAACTTTTCCAAGTTTATCAAGACTTTCTAATAATATTACCTCCATAGCAACTCCTAATTTTTTTTGTTAAGTAAAAATTTAATATTTCTATAAAAACCAATAAAGAAAATAAATAGAATCAGAAGATACCCTAAAAAAAGAAAAAGTAAAAATATAATTAAAATTTTAATGAAATTATTCAATTTAAGTTTTTTGAAATACTCCAAAAAAAAAAGAAAACCATGAAAGAAATATATAAATGATAAAAGCAATGTAATATTTTGTGCGTAACTTTTGGGATTATTATCAAAAAATATACAAAATAATATTGATGTTAAAAAAATTATTAAATACCACTTTGGTGTATTTAAATTCTTAAAATCAAAAAATCTTATTGGGCTGAATTTGAATTTTTGAATAAGTACATGAGATAGAAAAAAATTAAAAAAGAATGTAATTAAAATAATGAAAAAATTAATTGCAGGTAAAACTTTAACAATAATTTTAACTAATTCACGGATCTCATTTTCATTATAAACATCATTATTTTTAAATAAATTAGTAAGTGTTTGTGTGATATAATTTATAACTTGTTCTGAATTTATCTTTGAGAAAAAAAAAATCAGAAATGTAGCTAAAAATAGACAACAGATTAAATTAAAATATGCAAGTTTTTCCCCAATAGCTTGTTCTGCAAGCCTTTTAGAATCATAACAAAAAAAAAAGGTTATAACCATCAAAGAAAAGAAAACATAACTAAAAATAAATCCAGAAGACTGAATAATAGTTAAATCCAATATACCTCCAATCGAACTTAATAAAATAAGAAAAATTGCAGACAAAAAGGTACTTAACACAAAAAATTGAATCTCAATTATTAATCCTATAAAGATTAGAGGAAGAAAACTAAAAATAGAATATAGTTGAGGTGAGATTTTATAAAAAAGTGATTCAGAAACTACAAGAAAGAATGATGAATAAAGAGTTTTTCTTAAGGTCTCATTTTTCAGCACAATTAATTCGATACAAAGGGAAGTAAAGCAAGATATCTTGCTCTTTTTATAGATAAAGACAATGCCCTTTGCTTTTTTGTTGATACTTGAGTTACTCTACTAGGTAAAATTTTCCCTTTTTCAGTTGTATATTTATTTAATAAATCAATATTTTTATAATCCACGATAGGTGCATCTTTTCCAGAAAGCGGGCATTTTTTATTTAGAAGTAATTTCGTTGATGTATTATCAAAAACTTTTTTTTTCATTTTTAATTTCTCTTTTTTTCAACTAATGGAGAATTCTCTTTATCTACACTTTTAATCTTAATATTTAAAAAACGTAAGAAATTATCATCTCTTTTAACAACAGAATGGAAATTATTCAATATATCATTTTTGCAGTCAGAATTGACCATGAAATAGTAACCTCGGGAATTTTTCTTAATTTTATAAGAAAGTTCTCTAAGCCCCCAATACTCATCCTTCAAAATTTTACCACCTGATTTTTCAAGAATTGATCTAAATTCTTTGAATTTTTCTTGGGCTGCTTTCTCAGTTAACTGCCCACTTAATACAAATACGCTCTCGTAAAACACAATTTCTCCTTATGGTTAAACTTATTTAATAAGTTCAGCTAAAATTAGCAAGGTTATATTTCTTGAGTATATATCATTAATAATATAAATTTGGAACCCATATTATTGAAAAAATGAATAAACCATTATTTTTTGTTTTTCCTGGGCAAGGCTCGCAAAAGGTTGGTATGGGATTAGACCTATATAAGAGCCATAAAGTTGCTAAAGAGGTGTTTGATGAAATTGATGATTCATTAGATCAAAAATTATCTGAAATAATCTTTGATGGGTCAGAAGATGATTTAAGATTCACTCCTAATACGCAACCCGCTCTAATGGCCGTTAGTATTGCAATAACAAGAATTCTAGAATATGAATTAAAGAAAAAAATACCTGAATTTGTAAATGTTGTTGCGGGGCATTCTTTAGGTGAATATTCAGCTTTGTGTAGTATAAATTCTCTTACTTTAAAAGATACAGCAAAATTATTGAGAGAAAGGGGTAATTCAATGCAGAATGCTGTTAAAGATATTGAAACAAAAATGACTGCAGTTATAGGTCCTGATTTAAACAAAGTTGAAGAAATAATAAAAAATTGTTCTTTAGTTGATGGTGAAGAATGTGAGATAGCAAACGATAATTGTCCTGGTCAAATAATTATCTCAGGGACAGCTTCTGGAGTAGATAAGGTTGCTGATGCCTTAAAAAAAGATGGAGCTAGAAGTTTAATTGATTTAAATGTAAGCGCACCATTTCATTGTAGTTTAATGAAATCTGCCTCTCTTGAATTAAAAGAAATAATTATGAATTCAAAATTAGAAAAATTACATACCAATTTTATCAGTAACGTTACAGCAAATTATGAGAAAGAATTAGAAAAAATAAAAGAATTGCTTGTTGAACAAATCTTTTCTAGAGTGAGATGGAGAGAAACAATATTACTTGCAGAAAAATCTAATGTAAAAGTGATTGAAGTTGGTTCAGGAAAAGTTTTAACAGGAATTAATAAAAGAATAAATAGAGACATAGAAGTTGAAAATATTTCAAATTTGGTTGAGCTAGACTCATTTCTAGAAAAGAATCAGAAATCTTTATGAAAAAAAATGTACTAATCACAGGAGCAACAGGAGGAATTGGTGAAGAGATTTGCAAAGTCTTTTCAAGAGACTACAGGCTTATTGTTTTAGGTAGAAATAAAGAAAAATTATCAAATTTGAAAAAAAAATATGATTCAATTTTTCACTCCATAGTCTGTGACTTAGACAATCAGAATGAGATTAAATTAAAAATTGAGGCAATTGACGAATCAGTTGATATTCTTGTCAATAATGCTGGAATAACAGACGATAGTATTTTTTTAAGAATGACTGATGAAAAGTGGTCTAGTGTTATTAATACCAACTTAAATTCTACTTTTTTTCTGACAAATTTAATTGTGAAAAAAATGATTAAACAAAAATGGGGAAGAATAATCAATATTACTTCTGTTGTTGGTCATACGGGTAATTTTGGGCAAAGTAATTATTGTGCTTCAAAGGCCGCCATTATAGGAATGTCAAAATCAATAGCATTAGAACTTGCTAAAAGAAATATTACAGTTAATTGTATTTCTCCTGGTTTTATTGAAACAAGTATGACAAATGTTTTATCTGCTGAACAAAAGGAATTGATTTTAAATAAAATACCAATGGCAAAGATTGGAGAACCTCAAGATGTTGCAAATTGTGTTTTTTATCTGGCATCTGAAGGTGCAAAATATATTACTGGAGAAACAATCCATGTTAATGGAGGTATGCTCATGACATAATTATATTTTGTTTGAAATAAAACTTAATTATTTATATAAACAATTAAATTAAATTATTTAAGGAAGATTTATGAGTGATATTCAAGAAAGAGTTACAAAAATTGTTGTTGAGCATCTGGGAGTCGAAAAGGAAAAAGTCATAGACTCTGCCAGTTTTGTTGATGATCTTGGTGCTGACAGTCTAGATACTGTCGAATTAGTTATGGCCTTTGAAGAGGAGTTTAATATTGAAATACCTGATGAGGCAGCTGAAAAAATTCAGACCATCAAGGATGCTATTGATTACATAGGAAATCTTCAGAATTAGATTATTTTATGAGAAGAGTGGTAGTTACAGGCATGGGGATGTGCACGCCACTTGGTTATGGCGTATCTCATGCATGGAAACAATTAATAGATTCAGTTTCTGGTATCAGAAAGCTTAATGGATTTGAGATTGACGACTTATCATCAAAGATTGGTGGACAAATCCCAGATACAGGTAACTCCGATCTATTTATTGATAATGTTATAGAAGTTAAAGATAAGAAAAAGATGGAACCATTTATCCAGTATGCAATGATTGCTTCGAAAGAAGCATTAGAAGATGCAAAATGGTTTCCTGAAAATGAAAATGATTCTGAAAAAACTGGAGTAATGATCGGTTCTGGTATTGGAGGTTTAGATGGAATTAGAAGAAGTTCAGAAAATTTAGCAAAAAGTACAAGGAAAATTTCACCGTTCTTTATACCATCTTGTTTAATTAACCTTGCAAGTGGACATGTTTCGATTAAATACAATCTAAAAGGTCCAAATCACTCTGTTGTTACAGCATGTTCATCTGGAGCTCATGCTATTGGTGATTCATTTAGAATGATAGCATATGGCGATGCAGATGTAATGGTTGCAGGTGGCACAGAATCAGCCTGTACCAGATTTGGTGTTGCAGGTTTTTGTGCAATGAGGGCACTTTCAACAAATTTCAATTCAGATCCAGAAAAAGCTTCAAGACCTTGGGATAGAGATCGAGATGGTTTTGTATTATCGGAAGGATCGGGTGTTATTATTTTAGAAGAACTTGAACATGCAAAAAAAAGATCAGCTAATATCTATGGTGAAATAATTGGATACGGTCTGACTGGTGACGCATATCATCCAACCGCCCCTTCACAGGATGGGAGTGGAGGATTTAGAGCGATGAAAATGGCTTTAAATAATGCAAAATTAAATCCTGAAGATATAGACTATATAAATGCTCATGGTACTTCAACTCCGCTTGGTGATGAAATAGAATTTAATGCTGTAAAAAAACTTTTTTCTAATAAATTAGATAATCTTTTTATGTCCTCTACTAAATCTTCAACTGGTCACCTACTTGGAGCATCTGGAGCAATTGAAGCAATTTTTTCAATATTGTCTATTAGAGAAAATATTTTGCCTCCAACCTTAAATCTAGAAAATATTTCGGAAAACTGTGAAGGAATTAATCTTATTCCACACAAAAGTATAAACCAAAAAAATAATATCTCGTTATCTAACTCGTTTGGATTTGGAGGTACTAATGTTTCTTTGATTTTTAGAAAAGTTTAAAATTTTGTGAAAAGGTATTTTTTATTATTAATCTTTGTCAGTCTTATAAATATTTCACATCTATTATTCTTTAAAAGCTTTTATCTTGAAGAGCAAAAAAAAGTGTTAATACCACCTGGTATGAAACTTAATGAAATAGCTAATATTTTGCACGAGAACCAAATTATTGTAAATCAATTTGCTTTTATACTTTGGGCCAAAATTAATTCTACAGAAAAACAACTTAAATATGGCGAATATTACTTTGATGGCCAAACATCAATTTATTACGTATCAAAAAAAATTTTGGAGGGTAATACTACTTTTAGAAAAATAACTATTATAGAAGGTTCTACAAAATACGATTTATTAAACTCCTTAAAAGAAATATATCCATCATCTGATTTAAGTTATCGTGATATTCCTAATATAATAATTGCTGATACCTATTTTTATGAAATTACTGAAAATGCTAATGAGATTTTAGAAAATGTATATAGTTTAAGTTTAGAAAAAGCATATAATATCTGGAATACTAGAAAACAGGATTTACCTATTAAAAATATTACTGATATGTTCATTTTGGCATCAATTATTGAAAAAGAAACTCCGATTGACAAAGAAAAGTTTTTGGTTTCTGGAGTTTTTTTTAATAGATTAAAAAAAAATATGAGACTTCAATCAGATCCTACAGTTGAATTTTCATTAACACTTGGTAAAAAGAAATTAGGAAGAGCTCTATCAAGAAATGATCTAAAGTTTAAATCGGACTATAATACGTATACAAATCATGGATTACCACCAAGTCCAATATGTTTTCCTGGAGTGTCTTCATTAAAAGCAGTTGTAAACCCGGAAAACACTGAATATTTTTATTTTGTGGCAGATAAATTAAATGGAGGACACTTGTTTTCTTCAAACTATGATGAGCATCTGAAAAATATAAGAAAAATGAGAATGATTTCTAATGACTAAAAGAAAAGGATTACTGCTTGTTCTTTCGTCTCCATCCGGAGCAGGTAAGACATCCATATCAAAAAAAATTTTACAAATTGATGATGAAGTTCAAATGTCAATTTCTTACACTACTAGACCAAAGAGAAAAAGTGAAAAACATGGAGTAGATTATTATTTTGTCTCTGAAAAGAAATTCGAATTATTAAGATCAAAAAACTTCTTTGTTGAGTACGCAAGTGTTTTTGAGCATTGGTATGGAACACCTAAAGATTTTATAGAGAAAAATATTAAAGTTGGAGTTGATATTATTTTTGATATAGATTGGCAAGGCACTCAAAAACTATCTGACTTTTCTAAAAGTGATGTAGTTTCAATATTCATACTTCCACCAAGTACTAAAATTTTATCTGAAAGATTAAAGAAAAGAGCTGAAGATAGTGATGTAACTATGAAAAAAAGAATGAATCAAGCCAAAAATGAAATAAGTCATTGGATTGAATATGATTATGTATTAATAAATGAGGATATTGACATCTGTACCAATGAAATACTTTTAATACTTAATGCAGAGAGAAAAAAAAGATTTAGACAAAAGCTCATTTTTGACTTTGTAGAAAAATTAACTACTTAAAATGTCAGATAGTTTTAAATAGTTCTCAATTTTCAGATCTTGTGGTCTTAGATTTAAATCAATACCACTACTTTCAATTAATTCTATTTTTTCCAAACTGATATCATGCTTTTTTATATTATTTCGAAGAGTTTTTCTTCTTTGTGAAAAGCAAAGTTTTAGAGTTTGATCTATCTTTAAATAATTAAACCCTTTTTTCTTTTTAGGGATTAATTCAACAACTGATGAAAACACTTTTGGTTTTGGATGAAATTTACTTGGATCGATATCTAAAACTTTTTTTATTTTTGAATGAAGTTGAACTAAAACAGATAATCTTCCATAATCTTTTGATGAAACTTTAGCAGTAAGCCTGTCTGCAACTTCTTTCTGAACCATTACAACAATTGATTCGAATGCATCAATATATTTTAACCAGTTAATTATCAAAGTAGTTGCAACGTTATACGGTAGGTTTCCGATTAAAGTAATTTTATTTGATACAAGTTTATTTAATTTTAAATTTAGTGCGTCCTCAAAAATAACTTCGATGATAGAAGAATTTTTCATTTTAAATTTTTTTAAATATGGTTCTAAAGACTTATCTTTCTCAACTAGTATCAGCTTTTTTGGTTGTTTTTTTAATATAAATTCAGTTAAATTTCCACTTCCTGGACCAATCTCTATAACAATTTTTTTTTTTAAATCTTTAATTTCTGAAATTCTTTCAAGAATTTCTCTATCTTTTAAAAAGTGTTGGCCAAAATTTTTTTTAAATTTAAAAGAATTCATTTTTTAAAATTAGATATAAATTTTAGTGAGGATAAAAGACTTTGAAAGTTTGCAATATTTTTTTTTGCTATATCAAAAGCGGGTCCGTGATCTGGTGATACTCTTAAAAATGGTAATCCACCAGTCACATTAATTGAATGAAAAAAATCTAATACTTTAATTGGTATTAATGCTTGATCATGATAAATACAAAAAATTCCATCATAATCCTCTCTTTTATTTTTAAAAAAACAGGTATCTGAACTTAACGGACCATCAATTAAAAAATTTTTTTTTTTCAGATTATTAATAACTGGAATTATAATTTTTTTTTCTTCATCTCCAATTAATCCCCCTTCGCCAGCGTGAGGATTGATTCCACAAATACCAATTCGAGGTTTTTTTATATTCCAAATCTTTATCAATGAATCACGAAAAGTAGTAATTTTTTCTGAAAATTTTTTTGAATTAATTTTATTTATTACTTTTTTTAATGGTTCGTGAGTAGAATATAAACCTACGATTAGATTTTTCCCCTTATCAGCAGGTTTTTTTGTTGACATAATCATAATTTCATTTTTTTTTTTCTTTAAAAAAATCTTAGAAAGATGAGCAATATATTCTGTTTGACCATTAAATTTAAACCCTGATTCTCTAAGTGTTTTTTTACAAACTGGCAGGGTTATCATGGCTTTGGCTTCATTATTAAGTACAAACCTTACACATTCTTTAATAGAATTTAATATGAATGGACTGTTTTTTTTATCTGGTTTTCCAAGTACAAATTTTATTTTGTGATTAATATCGTATAAAGGTAGTTTATTCTGGAAGATTCTACCTACATCACTTAAATCATTTATTTTTTCTACATTTAAATCAAATTTAAAACGGTTAATTATTGATTTTACTTTATGGATATCATCGATTAGAAAAAAAGGATCTAATTTATTTTTCTTTCTCGTCATCCAAGTTTTAAGGACTATTTCAGTTGAAACACCAGAAGGTTCACCCATCGAAATTGCAATTGGTTTTTTTATCATAAAAATTTATTGGTTGATATACTTTATATTTGCACTCTTTCTTAAATTAGAAATATAAGTTCTTGATAATTGATTAAACTTTTCATTAAAAAGTTTATTTTCAATTTCAATTCTTTTTTTCTCATCAGCAGATTTATCTTTGCTTTTCTTACAAATTAATAATTTTGAATATTCTCCATTAATTTCTATTTCATCCGAGATTTGTTTAATAGGTGTCTCTTGAATTTTCTTTAAAAAAACTTCTGAAATCTCATTTGCAAGAATATTTTCTAGTCTGGTAACTGACAATTCATCATTTTTTTTATATTTATTTAACTCTGATGAGCAGTTATCTGGATTATAATCAAAGGATTGAATCAATTTTTGATCGTATGATGAAAATTTTATAAAAGAAAATTTGTGATTCATCCCTTCTGAGTTTTTTCTGGTATCATTTAATTTTATTATTTTAAAGCCATTTTCAGATTTAATTCCACCACTTACCTCACCTTTATTTAAATTATTTAGTGTTGTTTTTAAATTATCTTCAAGATTATCTTCTAAAATCCATCCAACATTTCCTTCATTATCTGCTGTTACAGCATCAGAAAATTTTAAAGCTAAATTACCAAAAGGAGATCCATTATTCAAAAGACGAATTATCATTTCCATTCTTTTTTTTGAATCAAGCCAAGAATCAAAGGACCTATTTTCGATTAAAATTTCTGAATAGTTAAATTCTTTTTTTCCTGCTTTAGTCTTATTTCTTTCAACTATCCTATCTATATCATCCTGACTAATTGTGATAAGAGATGAAAATTTGTTTTGAGAAAACTTTCTCCAAAGAAGTTCAATTGAGATTTGATCTAAAATAGTATCAATATCTAAACCTTCATCTTTAATAAATTCTTTAAATATATCAAATTCTTTAACAGGAAAATTATAAACTGATGATGTAAATTGAATTAATTCATCTTCAGAAAATTCTAATTGAGCTTCAGTAACTTCCTTTTTTTTAAGCTTTTCAAGAATAAGGAGGTCTAAAACTCTTTCTCTAACTGAATCTCTATTCTCTATAGTATCTTCAAGATTAAGAGATTTTATAACTAACTTTATTCTTTCAGATAAATCAAAAGTTGTTATAGCTTCAGAATTAACAGAAACAATTATTCCTTCAAATTCTTCATTTGCTGATGATATTGTTTGAAAAAAAAATATCATTATGAACAAATAGATTTTTGATATTTTTAAACATTCCTTATAAATCATTTTCCATTATTTCTTTAAAACTAAACATAAACATAAAACTGTTTGATGTAGGATCTTCAGAATTATGAGTATAATACCTATTCCATGTTAAAGATAAACCAAAGCATTCATCCTCATATTTAATTTTTGCTCCAAAGTTATGAAATTTAATTTTTTCTTTTTTATCAAATGTTGAGGCTCCAGTAAAGCTCCAGTTGTCGATGAGTTTTTGATTTAAACTAAATGAAAATTGATTTTTCTTTTCAATTTCATCGGTACCATCATCACTAACAAAAGGAGTTGAATAAATATGATTAAAAACAAAATTTGTATAATTTCCACCTAAACTTAGTTGGTTTCTAGCTGTCCTAATGGAATAATTTTTCTTATTCAAACTAAAAAAGCTATTTAAAAATATATCGTTATTGGGTTTAAACTGTACTCTAGAAACAATGTCAGAAAAATTATCATTTATTCCACTATTTTTATTTAAGTATCTCTGTTTTTCAAAATGATAACTTTGACCGATCTCGAATAAAGTATTTTTATTAAATTGCAGAGAATTTTTCAAAAAACTTATTCCATAATCTATTCTGGAGTTACTATCATGTCTATCATTTCCAGATAATCGATTTCTATTGAATAAATCTGTAATATCAAAGTCAAAATTTAAGTCTGTGTAGTTTGGAATATCCCGACTGTATGCTTTTTTATTTCCACTCACAAATAGAGCTTTTGGAGTAATAATAGAAGCACTATTTTTTTTTTTCTGATAATATGGTTTTGATATTTGAAGGGTGGCTTGAGGAAAATAATTAAACTTGTATTTACTATTCTCAAATTCACCTGATGATGGGTTGTTATATTTTTCAATATGGTATCCCCCTGCATTTAAATGTCCTCCAATTTCTAAAATTGATCCATCCCTAAAAAGAATTGGAAGTTTTATATCCTGGTTCACAAAGATTTTTTTCAATTCACTTCCTTTAGATCTTGAAATATTTACTGCTTCTATATTTGTAGAATAATTAAAAGCATTAAACTTTTTTTCTGAATTTAGACTTAATTGAAATCTTGGATAAATCTTGTGAACTTCTCTTTGATTAACATCTTTTCTGAGATCTTGAAAAAAGTGTGTTTCAAAACTGTAAAAATTATACTTTTTTAATGTTCTTAATTTTAGATAACTGTCTAGGACATCTTGGTAACCGTATTTATATGTATTCAAATAATTTTTATCTGTTGTTTTATGTAATTTAAAATCAACATATGAATTTGTAGATAAATCAAATGACCCTTCTGTTTTGATATGTCCTCGGTTTTTATTTTTTTTTAAAAGGTGTACTTCCTGATTCTCAATTGTTCCACTTACTTGAGTTTTTATTTCACCATTAAAAAAGTTTTTTCTATGTTCAAAAAAAATTGAGGGATTTTTTTTTTGTGTAAATTTAGGAATAATAGTAAAATCGTGAAATTCATTAATAGGGTAATAATAAGGTATATCACTTCCTAGTCCAAAAAAGTGAGTTTGAAAAATTTTTGGAGCTAGAAAACCAGACTTCCTTTTTATGAGTGGTGACGCATGAGAAAAATACGGTAAATATAAAATACTGGTACCCTTAAAATCTAGAAATACATCATAATAATTGACTTTCATATTTTTTTTGTCATGGATTATTTTTTTAGCTTTGAATTGAACTAATGGTTCATCATTTTTTTTTGTCTTTTCATTGTAACAAATTTCACATGCAGTAAAGATCCCATAGTCCATTTTTTCCCAAGTGCCATTTCTCCTCTCTACCTTTTCAGCAGCTAATCTTAAAAAATTATCACCATAATTTGATGTTTTTCTTGGAAAGTAAATATAATTCTTATTAATTATTGCGTTTTTAAGTGATTGATCAGCAACAATTTTTTCAGCAGTTAGAATTGTACCGTCCATATTAAAAATTTTAATATTTTCTTGCGCTGAAAGAACTTTTGAAGTGTTATTTAGAAAAACTTTATCTGCGTAGAGTTTGAATTCTTTATCAATAATTTCTACGTTTCCAGTTGCAAAAATTCTTGTATTATCTTTATCATAAGTAAATTGGTCAGCATTTACCTCTAAACTTTCTTCTGCTAAAGCTTCATTAAAAAATAGTAAAATAAGAAGAAAGAAAAAATTAACCATCTTCAAAATGAATAAAAGTACTAATTAATAATAGATTTAAAATTATAGGAGATGTCCAAACGGCGAAGAAAACATTAAGATTTCCAGTCATACCTAGAGTTTTTATTATATCTGATATAAAGTGGTACAATACTCCAACAATAATTCCAATAAGTATTTTAAATATATTTTTTTTCACTCTTTCTTTTCTTATAGATAGCAAACAACCTAGTAGGACCATCGCTATAAGTATTAAAGGATATGAATAAACATAATTTTTATAAATTTCTAATTTTTTAACTGAAAAACCAGATGATTCAATATCCTTTATATATTTATTTAATGCCCAGATAGAAATAGTCTCAGGGGGTCTAAAATTTTGCTCAATTTTGTCAACACTTAAATTAATATCCAGTGTATATTTATCAAAGCTTTTTGGAATTTGGTTGATTTCTAATTTTACACCATTATTTAAAATCCATTTTTCATCATTTATCATTTCTACTTTTTCAACATCAATTCTTTCTAAAAAACGGTTATCTTGAAATTTAAAAATAATAACATTTTTTAATGTTTTAAGTTGAGATGAATAATTTTGCGCATTAATTACATACTCATGATTAGATGTTTTTTCTTTCAACCAAAGTCCAGTTGAGGATAATGAATATAATCCCGAAGTACCTTTAAAATAAGTGTTTTCGTAGTTTTTAAATTTTATATTCATATATGCGAAAACTGGATTAAAAAAAAAGAGGTATACAAAGCTTATAATTAATGTATTTACAATGGCTGGTAAAATTAACATCCAAATTGAAAAACCCGACCCCCTCAAAACACTTAATTCGTTATTTTTATTTAACTTCATATAGGTATTCATTGAACTTAGTAAAAAAACTGTTGGTAAAATTATTGGGAATAAGGACGGAAGATGAAATATTGCTAGTTTGATTAAGATAGAGAAATCTATTTCTTTACTTGCTCCTCTTCTAATTAATTCAATTAGATCGATTGAGAAGAAAAGTAAACTTGAGAAGATAAAAACAATTAAGAAAGAAAATAAGTGCTCTTTTAATAAGTATCTAAAAATTATTACATTTTTAACCATGATTTAATTTTTGTTGTTTCCTTAAAAAATAAATACTTAATATAACACTTAAAAAAAATGGACTAAAATTTACTAATTCCATATTAGAATATTTTATAGACAAGTTAGATGCTGTTATTGCTAAAATTTCTAGTAATATTATTAGTACAAAAATTTTTACTGTATGGTAATAATTTTCAGTTCTATAAAACTTTGCAGAAAGCATATAAGAAAGAATAACCAGGGAAAAACCAATGATATTTAAAGGCAAAGCAAGTCTTTGAGTTGCTTCGGCTTTAAAAGCCTGTAGATTATTTAAATCATCTCCAGAATTATAATTAGGATTACGAAGTTCATACCAAGTTCTTTCTGAAGGTGATTTCCATCTATCCATAAATGAAAATGTCTCATTTTTATTAATATCAAGGAGGTATTTATCAAAGTAAAGTACTGATAATTTCTTTTCTTTTGATTGAAATTGTTGTGAACCATCTTCCAATAAAATTTTTGTTGACGAAGTATCATTAATTAACCTTCCTTTTCTTGCAATCAATGTAGAAGGACTTTCTAGCTCTCTTGAATCATGAATGAAAATATTACTTAACTCTCCTTTAGAATTTCTTTCTTTAATGAATACAGTAAAATCTTTTCCTATGGAATTAAATACACCCTCTTGGAGTAATGTTGAAGAATAATCATTTTTTATTGTATAAAGTAAAATTTTAAAGTTTTCATTTGATTTTGGTGCAACAGATATTGTAAAAAAAACACTTATAGATGATAAGAATAAACTGTATATAATTACTGGCTTTATTAGATCAAAGGAAGATAGTCCTGAAGATTGAAATACAATTAACTCCTTATCGGTTTGCATTCTAGAGAATACGAAGCAAATTGATAAACAAATAATAATTGGAAATAAAATAGGAACTATTTGTGGCAGGGACAATGCAATTAATTTAATAAAAAAAATTGTAGGAAGGCCTTTATTAATTATAAGCTCAATGAGTTGTACACTTTTGCTTAATGAAAAAACCGAGATTATGAGTAGAAGTATTAAAAATGAGTTTAAAAAAAGTTGTTTAAAAATATATTTTTCTACTA
>MDTE01140362.1_pt1 | contig 32933 bp, 23 predicted proteins | sample 811231 | NCBI WGS metagenome assembly MDTE01 (sample SAMN05326651, study PRJNA326480) | marine metagenome | isolation source: seawater | place: Indian Ocean: Red Sea | collected 2010
CAAGCTCCAGGTAGACCGCCGGATCCAATCTCGCGTGAAGAAGCAGATGGAGAAGGCGCAGAAGGAGTACTACCTCAACGAGAAGATGAAGGCGATCCAAAAGGAACTGGGTCGCAAGGAGGACAAGGGCAACGAGCTCGAAGAACTTCGCAAGAAGATCGAAGACGCCCGGATGCCCAAGGACGTCGAGGAAAAGGCGGTCCAGGAGCTCAAGCGGCTCGAGGGCATGCCGCCGATGTCGGCCGAGGCGACCGTTTCGCGCAACTACCTCGACTGGCTGATCGCGGTGCCCTGGCACAAGAAGTCGCGCGAAAGCCGCGACCTCAAGAAGGCCGAGGACATCCTCAACCAGGACCACTACGGTCTCGAGAAGATCAAGGATCGGATTCTCGAGTTCCTGGCGGTGCGCACCCTCGTCAGAAAGCCCAAGGGCACGATCCTGACGCTGTCGGGCCCGCCGGGAGTCGGCAAGACGTCGCTGGCCAAGTCGATCGCCAGGGCCACCAACCGCAAGTTCGTGCGGCTGTCGGTGGGCGGCGTCCGCGACGAGGCGGAGATTCGCGGCCATCGCCGCACCTACATCGGCGCCTTCCCCGGCCAGATCATCCAGATGATGAAGAAGGCCGGCACCATGAACCCGGTCTTCCTGCTCGACGAAGTCGACAAGATGTCGATGGACTTCCGCGGCGACCCGTCGGCGGCGCTGCTCGAAGTGCTGGACCCGGAACAGAACCACACGTTCCTGGACCATTACCTCGACGTCGAGTACGACCTGTCGAACATCATGTTCGTCTGCACCGCTAACGTCCTGCACACGGTGCCCCAGGCCCTGCGTGACCGGATGGAGGTGCTGCAGCTCGCCGGCTACACCGAGCTGGAGAAGATCGAGATCGCGCGCACCTTCCTGGCCCCCAAGGCCGTGAAGGCCACCGGGCTGACCGACAAGCACATCCAGTTCAAGGACGAGGCGTTCGAGACGGTCATCCGGCGCTACACGCGTGAAGCCGGGGTCAGAAGCCTCGAACGGGAGATCAATGCGCTGTGCCGGAAGGTGGCGCGCAAGGTCGTGGTCGAGGGCAAGCAGTTCTCTGAGGAAATCACGGCCGAAAAGATCACCGAGTATCTGGGCGTGCCCCGCTACCGGCCGCAGATGGCCGAAGAGAAGAACGAGATCGGCATCGCCACCGGGCTGGCGTGGACCGAGGCGGGGGGCGAGCTGCTGCTGACCGAGTCGACGCTGATGCCAGGCAAGGGCCGGCTGACGCTGACCGGCAAGCTCGGCGACGTGATGCAGGAGTCGGCACAGGCCGCGATGAGCTATGTGCGGTCGAAGGCCGAGGAGTTCGGCATCGACAAGGACTTCCACAAGCAGACCGACGTCCACGTGCACGTGCCGGAAGGCGCGATCCCGAAGGATGGCCCGTCGGCCGGCATCACGCTGGCCACCGCGCTGGTATCGAATCTATCCAAGACGCCGACACGTCGCGACGTCGCGATGACCGGCGAGATCACGCTCCGCGGGAAGGTGCTCCCGATCGGCGGTGTGAAGGAGAAGGTGCTCGCCGCGCACCGCGCCGGAGTCAACACCATCATCCTGCCCAAGGACAACGAGAAAGACCTCGCCGACATCCCCAAGGCGGTGCTCGACGTCATGGAGCTGCACCTGGTGGAATCGATGGACGAGGTGCTCAAGATCGCGATGGCCGAGCCGCTGACCGGTGTCCTGGCCGAACCGACCGAGACCGAAGCGGCCGCCACCGACGACGCGGTGACTCACTAGGGGTTTCCCGACGATCCGCCCATCTGGCGGCGTTGCTTCGTCGGTCACAGCCCGCCTGGCTGCTCCCTTTTCGCGCCTTGCCAGATAGACGGCTCGTCAGGAAACCGCTCCTGCCGACACGGGGGCCGCATGAAACTGCTCTCGGCCGAGTTCGTTACCAGCGTTGGTCCGACCAGTCCGCTGCCAGTGGCCCATGTGCCGCAGGTGGCGCTGGTGGGTCGGTCGAACGTCGGAAAATCCACCCTCATCAACGCGTTAGCCAGAAAGAAGATCGCGCGGGCCGGTGGGGCTCCGGGGACCACCCGGCTGCTCAACGTCTACCGGCTGGTGCTCGCCGCACAGCGCGGCGAGCTGCTGTTGATCGACCTTCCGGGGTACGGCTACGCCCGCGGCCGGGACGCCGCGGCCAAGGAGTTCTCCGAGCTCACGGGACGCTTCTTCCAAGCCGAGTACGAGGGGGAGTTGGACCGGCCCGGGACCATCGGGCCGGCCGGCGCGGTGCTGCTGGTCGACGGCCGCCATCCCGGACTGGACAACGACCGCGAAGCGCTCGACTGGCTGGTAGGACTCGACCTCCCGGTGGTGGTGGCCGCGACGAAGATGGACCGACTGAAGCGATCGCAGCACGCCAGGAGGTTGAAGCAGCACAAGGCGGCGTTCGGCAGAAGCGTTTTGCCGATCTCGGCGCCGAAGGGCGATGGACTCGGCCCGTTCTGGGCTACCCTCCTCGAGCTGGTCGGACTCTAGCCGGCGCCCCTCACTCCTGACGCAGCACCAACAACGGATCGGCACGGCGCGCTGGCACGTAGCACGCCCCCAGGGCAACGAAAGCGAGCACCGCCAGCGCGCAAGCCGGCCAACAGGACGCCACCGCCAAGCCCCAGGAGCGCCCCCAGGCCGGCCCGCAGCCCCCCCCATCCGACGATCATCCGCGCTACCGACGCCGGAGAGGCTCCCACGGCGAGACGGACCCCGTTCTCCCGGCGCCTGAGTGACACCGCGTAGGCCAGCGAACCGGCCAGTCCGGCGATGCCGCCCAACGCCGCCAGCGCGGCGCTCTCGGTCAACACCTGGGCGAGGATTCGCCCGCGTGAGGCTCCCAACGCCGACCGCAGCACCAGCTGCCGGCGCTCTCGGGTCGCGCGCATCAACTGCAGGTTCGCGACGTTGGCACAGCCGATGAGCAGCACGCAGAGGACACCAGCCAGCAGCGCCCCGAGCACAGGCCGGACGTCGGCCGTCACGTCCGCGTGCAACGCGGCGGGCAGGAACATCCACGCGTCCACAGACGAGCCATACCCCACGTGGCTCGGCAGGCGCAGGCCGAAGTCGGCTGGCAGCACGCCAGCCACCTCGGCCGCGCGTCCATCGAGGATCGGCCGCTGTCCGACGACGTCGGGCGCGCCGCCGAACGCCTGCCGCCACAGGCCGTCACTGATCAACAGCGGCTGAGGAGAGGCCTCATCCGCCTCGAGCGCATCGCCGTCCGGCAGGCCCCGGCCGAGTGCTGGCGTAACCCCCAGTAGGGGGAACAGATTGGTGGTGACTCGCCCCACGCGGATCGGCCGCATCGCTCCGACGCCGCCGAGTGCGGCGTCTCGAGGCCGCTGGACGAACGTGAGCTGGTCAAACGACGACGTACGAGCAGCAAGTGCCGCCAATGCCGAGCGCCAGCGACAACACGGCGACCAGGGTGAACCCTGGCTGTGCCACCAGGCGGCGGGCCGTCGATCGCATCGTGTCCCCCGGAACCGATACCGACTGTACGGACGTCCTATGAATAAGGTAGACGGCGGGGCCTCCGGAATGGTCGGCTCGAGTTCAGCCGACTGGCCGGCGCCCTCTGCTATAATGGGAGTTTGCGGTTCGTGAAGAGGAGCAGACAGTGAAGGAAGGCATCCATCCGGAGTATTTCGAGGTTGAGGCGCGGTGCGCATGCGGCGCCACCTGGAAGACGCGGTCGACAAAGGAGGAGTTCCGGCTCGAGATCTGCTCCAGTTGCCATCCCTTCTTCACTGGCAAGCAGAAGCTGATCGACACCGAGGGTCGTGTCGAGCGGTTCACGAAGAAGTACGGCAAGCAGACGGTCGCCGGCCTCAAGGAGCGCCAGGAAAAGCTCAAGAAGTCCGCGGCGCCGCCGCCCGCTCCCGAGCCCGAAGCCGCCCCCGGCGAGGCCGACTCCGCCAACTAGGCCAGATTCCCGATAGCCAACAGTCGGCGTTCCAGTCGACTCAGCCGCTTCTCGCCGTCACGCTGCCGGTGTCGCGTGCGTTCTCCGTCGTACGCCCGGCGGGCGAAATCGAGTGCCTGACGGGTGTCCTTCACCCGGTGCTCGTGGTGGATGGCCAGGGCCCTGAGCGCCTCCCGTTCCAGCGCGCCAGTCGGACGCCCCAGCTCGACCAGCCGCTCCCACATCTCCGCGGCATCGTCATAGCGACGTTGCCGGCGCAGCGCTGACGCCACCCGAGACAACGCTTCGGCCTGCAGGTCCCGATGCACCGGCCAGGGCGCCGGGGCCGGGTGACCGCCGGCGAGCTGCTCATAACAATCTACGGCGCGCCGCCGCTCCCCCGCCCGCTCGAACACGCGGCCGAGTCCCAGACACTGCTGCGCATCGTCAGCCGCGCCCGGGCCCCCATCCACCAACCGGCACGCGATCCCGGTGAGGGTCCCCAGCGACACGAGGTCGAGCTGATTGTGAAGCAGCACGCCCTTCAGCGGCGCCGGATCACCGGTGCGGAGATAGCGGAAGTACCGAGCGGGAATCTCGGCGCCAGGAACATCGTCAGGGCGGTGAAAGCCAAGCACCCGGCGCTCGAGCGCGCCAAGCCCGCCGGTATCAGGCCCCCAGAACCGTCGGGCCGGATGCAGCAGATCCAGATGGCGGACATCCTCCATCGGCGTCTCGAGCCGGTGATAGAGCCACCGCATCTCCATGAACGGCACGTCGAAGCTCTTGCCGTTGAACGTGACCAGCGTGTGAGCCCGGGCCACGGCTTCGCTCACCGCGGCCAGCAGACGGCGCTCGCTGGCGAAGCTCGGCAGCACGAACTGCCAGGTGTGGAACCTTCCTCCCTCGAAGCATCCGAGCCCGACGACGAAGGCCACCGTACCCGAGCCGCCGCTGAGCCCCGTGGTCTCGAGGTCGAAGCAGACCAGGCCGTCGATCGGATCCAGGCCGGACCAGGACGCCGGGAGACCGCTCGACAACGTCTGCAGGCCGGTGTCGGTCACCTCCCGAGACGCCTCGGCCAGCTGCTCGCCGTAGGGACCGTCCAGCTCAGTGCCATCGAACCAGCGCCGTACCACCGCACACGGCCCCTGGGTACTCGGTTCGAGACCGGCGCCCACCCGCGCCGCGAACGCCTCGAGATCGACCGCCACCGGTGCCGGCCGTGGCGACGGCACCTCCGTGTCGCCTCTGAGCACGGCCCGCAGACGCGCCAGGTCGGTCACGAGACCCCAGCCAGGTCGGTCGCCGCTTTCACCCCGAGCCCGTCGAGAATGGCCAGCGCCACGGTCTTGGCCAATGGACCGGTCTGGCCGATCGGCCCCACACAGGCCGGACAGCCGGTGTCGCAGGGACAGTGCTCGATCAGCTGCCGCGTGTGCGCCAGCAGCGGCTCATGCAAACCAAAGAGCGGCTCGCTGAACCCGATGCCCCCCGGATAGTTGTCGTAGATGAAGATCGTCGGCTCTTCGCTTTCGGCGGCAGCATCGGCGCGGGCCCGACGCGGCGGCGCCTTCCCGTCGGCGCCATGAATCGCCAGTCCGATGTCGTGGCGATCGCACATAAGCAGCAGCTGCGCCACCTGACGGAGCGCAAAACCCAATCCGACCACCCCGTCACGCCGGTCGTCGCCCTCGAAACCGAGCCCGTCGAGATACGAGCGGGTCAGCTCAAGCCAGTAGGCGGTGGTGTGCATCTCCTGCTCCGGCAGGTCCAGCTCGCCCGAGCCGACATTCTCATTCGTATAGAACTTGATCTTCTTGAACCCGACCACACGCGACACCACATGCACCTCGCCGTGGCAGCCGGCCGCCGCCGGCGGGGCGACGGGCAGCCGGTCGAACTCGTCCAGGATGGTCACCTTGGTGTAGGTGATGGCATCAGTGTAGTAGTCGCTGTCGACCGGGCGCACATAGGCTTTCTGCCGATCGAAGTCGAAACGATCCACCTGATACTGCCGCCCCTCGACCAGGTAGATGGCCTGCTCATAGAGCGTGGACGTCGCGGCGCTGAAGTCGACTTCGGCGATGATCCGGGTCTCGTCGGCGGTATCCACCACGACGAAGTTGTCTGACGAGACCGAGCGCAAGCTCACCGCGTCCGCCGGATAGGACTCGTGCAGCCAGTGCCAGCGGTCGTCGACGAGATCGACGAAGCCCTCCTCGCGCAGCAGCCCGAGCACCGCCTGCACGTCCTCCTGCCCGAACTGTTCGTCGCGCGCGAACGGCAGCTCGAAGGCGGCGCACTTGATGTGGTCGAGCAGGATCTGGAGATTGTCCGGATTGACGAGCGCGTGCTCGGGCGACGCCTCGAAGAAGTACTCCGGGTGCTGCACCACGAACTGATCCACCGGCGCGCTACTGGCCACCATGATGGCGGCCGACCGCGTGCTCCGCCGCCCCGCCCGACCGGCACGTTGCCAGCTGGCCGCAATGGTGCCCGGATAGCCGGCCATGATGCAGACGTCGAGCGCGCCGATGTCGATGCCCAGTTCCAGCGCGTTGGTCGACACCACGCCGGTCACCGTGCCGGCCCGCAGCCCCTGTTCGATCTCGCGGCGGCGGAGCGGCAGGTAGCCGCCACGATACCCACGGATGGCCTCTGGGCCTCCGGGCAGACGGCGGCCCGCATCCTTCAGATAAGTGGTCAGCACCTCGGTCGTCAGCCGGCTCTGGGCGAACACGATGACCTGGAGCCGCCGCTTCAGAAACTCGACGGCCAGTCGTCGGGTTTCAGAGACATACGACCGGCGGATGCCCAGCTGCGGATTGACCACAGGCGGGTTCACCAGCGCGAAGATCTTCTCGCCGCGGGGGGCCCCGTTCTCGGATACCAACGAGAACGGCTCACCGGTCAGCCCTTCGGCCAGCTCCTTGGGATTGACGATGGTCGCCGACGAGCAGATGAACGTCGGGGCCGACCCGTAGTGTGCACACACCCGACGCAAGCGTCTGAGAATGTTGGCCAGGTGGCTGCCGAACACGCCACGGTAGGCATGCAGTTCGTCGATGACCACATAGCGCAGGTTCTCGAACAGCTTTGCCCACCGCGGATGGTGCGGCAGGATGCCCGAGTGCAGCATATCGGGGTTCGAGAGCACCAGATGCGCGCGGCTCCGCACGGCACGGCGCGCATCCTGTGGGGTGTCGCCGTCGTAGGTGAAGGCGCCGATCGACAGATGCCGCTCGAGACGGTTGGTCAGCGTGAGCAGCTCAGCCAGCTGATCCTGGGCAAGCGCCTTGGTCGGATAGAGATACAGGGCGCGGGTCGCCTGACTCTCGAGGATGGTGCTCAGAATCGGCGCGTTGTAGCAGAGCGTCTTCCCGGACGCGGTGGGGGTGACCACCACCACGTGGCGCCCCTCCAGCGCGTGCGCCATCGCCTCGGCCTGATGGGTATAGGGCCGGTCGATGCCCCCCTCGGCCAGCGCTTCCCGGAGACGCCGGTCGATGGCATCGGGGTAGTCGGCGTATTCGGCGGCGACCGCCGGGAACCGGCGCCACGCGGTGACCAGTTCGTCAACGACCCCCACCGAGGCCAGGTCGTCGCTCGGCGGCGCCGGGACAAGCCGCTCGAGCGCGGCAAGGACGGCGGCGTCACGCTGCCCCCCGGACAGCGCGGGCTGCTCAGCAGAACCGACTGGACCAACGAGAGGCGCTCCCCGCATGAGAGGGGATCGTAGCAGGCGAAATAAAGGCGATCAAGAAACGATGAAATGACGAATACGAAGCAGCCTTGGACACCGGGCTGCCTGGCACGCACGGCCAAACCTACGAAGCCAGGTTTGGCTTAAGCCAACGCATCGCCCCGGTGGCGTTGGCCCGGCGCTGATCCGCGACGCGGCGTGGGGCGATGGGGTCCCACTAGCGTCGCGTGGGGCTTGGGGCGAAGCCCCATGGAAGTACTAGAATTGCGCTTTGGACTGGCAGCCGTCGACGGTGACGCAGGCGCCGCTGACCCAGCTGGCACGCTCCGATGCGAGGAAGGCAACGACGTCACCGACCTCTTGGTCGCGGCCAAACCGGCCGAACGGAAGCTCGCGCTCGACGAACTTGGCCATCCCCTCGGGGTCTTCGGCCTGCCGCTTGGCCCACGAACCGCCCGGGAACGAGATCGATCCCGGCGCCACGCTGTTGACCCGGATGTTGTCCTTGGCCAGCTGCTGCGCCAGCGACTTGCCCAGGCTGATCTCGGCCGCCTTCACGGCGTTGTAGGTCATCCGGCCACCCGACTCGCGTCCCCAGATGGAGGCGATCATGATGATCACTCCGCCGCCCCGCGCCAGCAGATGAGGCACGGCGAGCCGGGAGGCCCAGATCGCCGGGTGCAGGGTCTGGTCGAGCGCCGCCTGCCAGTCCTCGTCGCTGGTCTCGAGGATGCCGCCGCCGCCCGCCTTCCCCACGTTGTTCACGAGGATGTCGAGGCCGCCGAACGTCTCGACGGCCTGGCGCACCGCCGCTTCGACGCCGGCCGCCGTGCTCAGATCGGCCTGCACCCCAAGAACGCGCCCATCGTCGCCAGCCAGCGTCTTGAGCTCGCCCTCCGCCTCGCGCAGACGCTCCTCGCCTCGGCCGGTGATACACACGCGCGCCCCTTCAGAGATGAGCGACCGCGCGCTCGCAAGGCCAAGCCCGCGACTGGATCCGGTGACCAGGGCGACTTTGTCGGAGAGTTTGAGATCCATGGAGTGCTTCAGGCTACGGGCTACGGGCTCCGGGCGCTCGTCAACGCGGCGGCCCGCCCGTCAGGTCGTTGAGCCGCCAGTCGAAGTCGATGTAGCGCAGCCGGAAGGTGTTCTGCTCGAGAAAGGCCTGCTCGCTCGGGAAGAGCGCCGGCTTGATGATCGCGACGATGGCCCGTTCGAGGGCGGTACGGTTGGAGTCGCCGCCGCTCGGCGCGGCCCCTTCAAACTGGCCAGACCGCCAGCCGAGTACCGCGTTGACACTGACCTCGTCGCCAGTGCAATCGAGCGTCACATGGCGGGGTGTCGTGGCGAAGTCTTCGACCACCGCCTGTAGCTGCGCTTCAAGCTGGCTGTCACGGAACGCTTCGCTGCGCAGCCGGGGACTGCCGACCGCGCCACGGCCGAGCGCGAGGATGGCGCGCGGGTCGCCAAACGAGGCCACCTCGTTCTCGATCGCCTCCAGCGTCATGCGGCGTCCGGCGATGAGGTGCTCCCGGCCGGTGAACATGCCCGGGACGTTCATCACGCTGTTGGTCGGGAACTCGGCCGAGGCGCCCTGGATCGGATAGTGGTCGATGACCGTCCGGAGAACCAGGGCGTTGTAGCCGTTGATCCAGAAGGCCAGGCGTCGGTCCCGCGACCAGGCCTCGAACGCCTGCGGCTCGTCAGCCAGCGACTGAATGTAGCGATCGATCGCGCGGCGCTCGATCCGGAGCGCGGCGTAGTACACGAGTCCGTCACGCACGTACTGGTCGAGAATCTCGTCCAGCACACTGGCCGCCGGCGTCTGGGCCCGGGCCACGCCCGGCGCGAGCGTGGCCAGGCCACACGCGACGATGAGCGCCAGCACCGCCAGGCGATATCGGGCGCGACGGTTGGGGGATCCAGACACGGAGACGCATAATACCCTACGTGCTAACCGTAGCGACCTTGGGAATGACCGGCTACGGCCTCTACTCCGTCGGGGCCGGCCTGATGGATCTGCTGGGCGCCTCACGCCTGGCCTGGCCGGCGAACACAGCCATGATCGTGCTCGGGCTGATGCTGGTGCTCGCTGGTCTCTTCGTACGGGTGCGTATGCCTGGCAGCCTGGCGCTGGCCCTCGCCGCGCTCTTCGGTCTGCAATCGCTCGCCCTGCACAGCGCGGCCCGCCTCTACGGCCAGATCGTCTGGGACCCGCAGATCGCCCGGGCGCTCTTTGCCGTCGTCCTCATCGGACTCGCGTATTTCGGAAAGGTCGAGGGCGGGAACGGCAAGGAGACAGGAGACAGGAGTCAGGGTCCGCCGTCACCGGCGGGGACAGAAGGGACCTGATCCCTCGCCCGTACGCAAGACGGGCCGGACAGCGCGTGGCCGCCCGGCCCATCCTGCGATCTCCTGACTTCTGTCTACTGACGGGCGCCGCTAGGCGCAGCCTGAAGTAGCGCCACAGTTCACGCACTTATAGCAGCTGCCGTTGCGGATCATGATCGAGCCGCAGGTCGAGCATGGCGGTGCGTCTTCATCGTTCTGAATCGAGAACGGCACCACCGGGCTCTCCTCGGGAACTGGCGCGGCGTCGATGCCTGTCGCCAGCGTGTCGAGGTCGAGTTGCTGCTCGGCGGTGGTGGCCTCGGCCGGCGCCACGTTCACGCCAGCATGGAACTGCGCCTCCTGCGACAGGAACTTGGTGGCCATCCACCGGAAGATGTAGTCGACAATCGACTTGGCCACCCGCACGTCCGGGTTCTTGGTGATACCGGCCGGCTCGAAGCGCACGTGGCTGAACTTGTCGACCAGCACCTGCAGCGGCACGCCGTACTGCAGCGCGTAGGACACCGCCTGCGCGAAGGCATCGGCGAAACCGGAGATGGTCGACCCTTCCTTGGCCATCACGAGGAAGATTTCACCCGGCGTGTTGTCCTCGAACAGCCCCACCGTGATGTAGCCCTCGTGCCCGGCGATATCGAACTTGTGGGTAATCGCCTGGCGCTCGTCCGGCAACCGGCGGCGCGCCGGCGCGGCGGCCGCGTCGGCCGCGTTGGCCGCGTTGGTCGCCACCTCGGCGGCCCGTGACGTGTTGAGCGGCTGCGTCCGCTTGCTCCCGTCGCGGTAGATCGAAACAGCCTTGGTGCCCAGACGCCACGCATCGATGTAGGCCTGCTCGATATCCTCGAGCGTGGCCTCGGTCGGCACGTTGATGGTCTTGGAGATCGCGCCGGAGATGAACGGCTGGGCCGCGCCAATCATCTTGATGTGGCCCATGTAGTGGATCGAGCGCGACCCCTTGGCCGGCTTGAACGCACAGTCGAAGACCGGCAAATGCTCCGGTTCGAGATGCGGCGCCCCTTCGATCGTCTCGTTCTCATCGATATAGGACACAATCTCGTCGATCTGCCCCTGCTCGTAGCCGAGCCGCTCGAGCGCCATCGGCACCGTGTTGTTGACGATCTTCATCAACCCGCCGCCAACCAGCTTCTTGTATTTGACCAGCGCGATATCCGGCTCGACCCCGGTGGTATCGCAGTCCATCATGAAGCCGATGGTGCCGGTGGGCGCCAGCACGGTGGCCTGGGCGTTCCGGTAGCCATGCTCACTGCCGAGCTCGACCGCGTCGTCCCAGGACTGGCTCGCCGCCGCATAGAGCGCGTCGGGCACGTTGCTCTCCGTAACGCCCTTCATCGAATCGCGGTGCTTCCGCATGACGCGCAAGAACGGCTCCCGGTTCTCGACATAGCCGGCGAACGGTCCACCGTGGTCTCGCGCGATCCGCGCCGACTGCGCATACGCCTCGCCGGTCATCAGCGCCGTGATGGCGCCGGCCCAGTCGCGACCCTCGTCGCTGTCGTAGGGGATGCCGCGCGACATCAGCAGGGCGCCGAGATTGGCATACCCCAACCCGAGTGGCCGATAGGCATAGCTGTTCTTGCCGATCGCCTCGGTGGGATAGCTAGCGGCGTCGACGATGATCTCCTGCGCGGTGATCATCGTGCGCACGCCGGCTATGTACGCCTCGGTGTCGAACCCGCCATCCTCGCTCAGGAACTTCATCAGGTTGAGCGATGACAGGTTGCAGGCCGAGTCGTCGAGGAACATGTACTCCGAACACGGGTTCGACGCCCGGATGCGGTCGGTGTTGGGGCAGGTGTGCCAGTCGTTGATCGTGGTGTCGAACTGCATCCCCGGATCGCCGCACACATGCGTGCCTTCGGCGATCGACCGCATCAGGTCCCGGGCCTTGTAGGTGTCCATCACCCGGTCGTCAGTCACGGCGCGGGTGTTCCACTCGCCGCCGTCGACAACCGACCGCATGAAGTCATCCGAGACGCGTACGCTGTTGTTCGAGTTCTGGAAGAAGACCGACGAATAGGCGGTGCCGGTGAACGAGCCGTCGTAGCCGGCATCGATCAAAGCCCATGCCTTCTGCTCTTCGTCGACCTTGCAGTTGATGAACTCGACGACATCGGGATGGTCAATGTCGAGTACCACCATCTTCGCGGCGCGACGCGTCTTGCCACCGGACTTGATGACACCGGCAAACGCGTCATACCCCTTCATGAAGGAGACCGGCCCCGACGCCGTCCCACCACCGGCCAGGAGTTCCTTGGACGAGCGGATCGACGACAGGTTCGTGCCGGTGCCAGACCCGAACTTGAAGAGCATTCCCTCGGTCTTGGCCAGGGTCAGGATCGACTCCATGGTGTCGTCGACCGAGTTGATGAAACAGGCGGAACACTGCGGCGCTTCTTCGAAACCGCAGTTGAACCAGACGGGACTGTTGAACGCCGCCTTCTGATAGACCAGCAGGTGTTTGAGATCGTCGCTGAACGCCGAGAGGTCGTCCTCGCTGGCGAAGTAGTTCCGGTCGCGCGCCCACCCGGTGATGGTGTCGACCACCCGACCGATCAGCTGCTTGACGCTCCGCTCGCGCGTGGGCGAGTCCATCTGCCCACGGAAGTACTTCGATACGACGATGTTGGTGGCCTGCTGCGACCAGAACGCCGGAATCTCGACGTCCCGCTGTTCGAACACCACGTCACCCTGTTCATTGCCAATCAGCGCCACCCGGGATTCCCATTCGATCTCATCGAACGGATCGGTACCTTCGGTGGAAAAGTACCGTGGGAATTCCAGACCGGGCTGTTCTACCACCGGAGCGGTGGGATTGACCTGCTGGTCGACAGCCTCTGTTTCGCGGGCGGCGCCTCTCGGCATGTAGCAACTCCTTCCGAACAGAAGACACGATCGCGTGTCATTCAACGGGTCCGGGACGTGAGCCCGGGGGAATGTAGGACCGCGCCGTTATGTGCAATGCCATGTCGAACTGCGCCCGATATCCGGCGTACGCCCAGGTCGCCTACTATGGTCCCAGATGTCGGGATTGTCAAGCAATAGCCACTACATGTTGTGGTTTTGTTTTAGGTCAATCGCAAGATATTGTGAAGAGGCCAAGAAAACTGGGGGATTTCGGCTGTGTTAGAGTCCGCTGGTGGACGATCAGCCGCTGATCACCCCCGAGGTCGAGGAGCCGCCGCCGGAAGAGGTCTCGAGCCCGACTCCCAGGGACCGGATCCGGGCCCTGGTCGAGGTGGTAATCTGTTCCGGTTTTCCCACCCAGCTCCTGATCGTCTTGGTCCTGAGCCTGCTCGGCTGGATGCCGACCGACGGCAATACCACGCTCTCGCTGGCCTATGTCGTCACCCTGTCGCTCGTCGATGCCGCGCTCCTGCTCGGCCTGATCTGGCTGTTTCTCACGTTGCAGGACGAGCGCCCTGGCGAACTCCTCCTGGGTGGTCGGCCGGTGTCCAGGGAAGTGACGCTCGGGATCCTGCTGGTGCCGGTCGCGCTGCTGCTGACCGCCATCAGCTTCGCGCTGATCCTGCAGTTCGCGCCGACCCTGCGCAACGTGCCGGAGAACCCGCTCGAGGCGCTGATGACCAGCCCCATGGCCATCGCCTGGTTCGCGGTGGTGGCGGTGGTGGCGGGCGGCATCCGGGAAGAGGTGCAGCGCGCGTTCATCCTCCACCGCTTTGAACAACGCCTCGGCGGCGCCGTGGTCGGCCTGGTGGTGTTCAGCGTCGCCTTCGGCCTGGGCCACCTCGTCCAGGGACGGGACGCGGCCATCGTCACCGGGGTGCTGGGCGCCTTCTGGGGAGTGGTCTACCTGAGCCGACGCAGCGTGGTCGCGCCGATGGTGTGTCACGCGCTGTTCAACCTGTCCGAGATTGGCATCGCGTGGCTGGGCGGCGGCGCCGGGCCGCCGGGGTAAGGAGACAGAAGTCAGAAGCGACCGCGACCCCGCCTCACGGAACCACGCGCAGCACGTCGGCGCGCGCCGTCAGGGACGCGATCCACTCGTCGACGAGATCCGAACGGACGTCGGACGACGGGAAGCGACCGGCGAGATAGCGCTCGATCCGGAAATCGTCCCGCACGATCTGGCGCACATCGCTCTTTTCGAGTCCGACCAGTGGCAGAAGCGACTCGAAGGACGGCGCGCCTCCGACCCGTGCCACCACCTCGCCAAATCGTGCCGTAACCTCCCCATCGGTGGGATCGTCGACCACGTAGCGTTCGACCTCGGACAGGATCAGTTGTCGTTCGATCAGGGCGGTGAGCACACGCTCGTCGTCGTCAGCCGTGGCGGGCGGCGCCACCAGACCAAGGTCGGAGAAGGCTCGCACGTCGGAGCGCATGATGACCTGGCCATCGACGAACGCCAGGACGCTGTCGATGAGCTCCGCTCCGGCAGGCTGCCCCGCCCGAAGGGCACCCGCGCCGATCAGCATCGCCGCCACGACCGTCACCAGTGTCCGACCCACTATCAACAATGTACACCGCAGCCGGACGAACGCCGCCACAGGTCTAAAACGCCTGGCCGATCGACAAATGGAGCGCGGTGGGGCTCTCGAGCTCACCGGCGAACTCCCGGCGGTCGAGCTTGAAGCCGAGGTCCACCCGGATCGGCCCGACCGGCGAGCGATACCGGATGCCGAAGCCGGCGCCGCCCCGGATCCGGCCCAGGCTGAGGTTGGCGGCACGGTCGAACACGTTGCCCGCGTCGAGGAACCCGACCACCTGAATCGAGTCGGTCACCGGCACGCGGAGCTCGGAGTTCAGCACCACCATGGCGTTGCCGCCGGTGGGGAACCCGTTTGGGTCGATGGTTGGCCCGTCGCCCAGGCGGTCGAGCGCGAACCCGCGTACGGTGGTGTCTCCTCCGGCGAAGAACCGCTCGCTGGCGGGCAACGCCTGCACCACGTTGACCGTCTCGCCCGGCACCAACACCAGCACGCCGTCGTCGCCGAAGACCGGAATCGGCGGCCCAGCCAGCTCCAGGACGAAGCCGCGCGCCAGACCGAGCCGTCCGCCGCCGGCGAACACCACCCCGCCCGGCAGCTGCCGATAGACGAAGCTCTGCACCGTCGCCTTGGCGAAACCGACCTCGGAACCGAGCCGGCGGAACGCGAACTCGCTCTCGACCGCGAACAACTCGCCGGCGCTCGTATCGAGCGGGTCGTCCCGCGAGTCGCTGACCAGGGAGGTCGTGAAGCTCGAGAGGGTCAGCTCGGGAAACAAACGGTCGACCAGCGGCCGGTCTTCGGGCAACAGCTGCTCGTTGGTAACGCGGTTGCGCCCGTAGGTGTAGCCCATCGTCGCGCTGGTCGTCGGCCCCAGGGCGCGCACCAGCTCGGCGTTGCCCCCCCGGCTGAACAGATCGAAGCTCGGGCGGATGGCCTGCTCGATGAACCCCGAGACCAGCAGATCGCCCGACTGGCGAAACGCCCGGGGCTCCCGATAGTTGAGCAGCACCCGGTATTCGTTGAACCCCAGGCCGGACTCGGTCAGCTCCGTGGTCGACTCGCCGTCCCGCCGCACGCTGACCCGCGTGAACAGATCGATCGAGCGGTTCTTGCCCCAGAGATTCCGCCGGCCGATCTCGAAGAACCCGCGGGGCGCGAACTCCAGACGCTCGGCGGCCACGCCGGCGTCCGTGGCGCGGAGGCGCTCACTGACCTCCAGCCCGCCTCCGTAACCCACCCGGGTGGCTGGCGCCTCCTCGACCACCACGACGACGTCGCGGCGAAGCCGGTCGCCGTGGCTGAACTGTCGCAGGTCCACGCCGCGAAACAGCCCGAGCGCCGCCAGCCGCCGACGGGTCTCGTCCAGGTCGGCCTGCCCCAGCGGCTGCCCCGGCCGGACCGCGAGTTCCTGGCGAATCGTCGACGAGTCGATCTGCCGGTTGCCCACGATCAGCACGTGGTCGACCAGCGTCTGCGCCCCCTCGACGAGGACGAAGGACAGATCCGCGGTCGTCCCGGTCTCGTCGAAACTGGGCTGCACCTCGACGGCCACCGTCTCATAGCCCTGGTTCAGATAGAACACCTGGAGCGCGGCGCGCCCGGTGGCGACCGTCGGCGCGAAGTACGCCGCGCCCGGGGACAACCCGGCCAACCCGATCACGTCGGCCAACGCCGCATCGTCGAACGCCCGATTTCCCTCGAAGCGAAGCTGTCCCACGACGGTCGGCGCACCCTCGAGCACCTCGACCACGAGCGACACCGGGACCACCGCCGGCGCGACCGACGGCTCGCCGCCGATGTCAACCTCCTCCAGACGGGGCTGGACGACCACGCCGCGATAGCCGAGCGCGGCATAGCGGTTCGCGATCGCGGTACCGCCGGCTTGAAGCGCCTCCATGACCAGGGGCTCGCCCACCCGCACCGCCAGCAGGTCGAGCAGCTCCGGGTCCCCCAGCAGGGTGTGCCCCTTGAGCTCGACCGACACGACGCGATATTCGGCACCCCGGTCGACGTCGAAGACAACCGTGAGCAGACCCAGTTCGTCCAGGCGCCGATACGCCACCCGCGCATCTCGATAGCCGAGCCCGCGCAGGTAGTCTTCGACCCGCAGGCTCGAGTCCTCGAGCAGATCCTCGTCAATCGAACCCTCGTCAGCGACCGGCACCAGCTCGTCCAGGTCGGCGTCCGGCACCGGGTCGCCATCGAAGCGGATCGTCACCGGCGAACCGGTCTGGATGTCCAGGACGATGTCCACCGCCAGTCCGTCTGGCGTCGGAATCGCCTCGTGCCGCAGGCGCGCCTCGTAGTAGCGACGGCCGCGGACGTCCTCCTCGAACTCGGCCAGCCGCGCGTCCAGCTGGATCGGGTCGTAGACCCCGCCCTCGACGAGCCCCAGACGCTCCAACACGCCGGCACGTCCGTCTTCCGGCGCCCCGCGCAACTCGATCGACGCGATCTGGGCGGGCGGCCCCTGGTCGATATCGAACCGCAGCCGACCGGCGCCGAGCGGCGCCGGTTCGATGCGCGCGGCGAACCGTCCCGCCGCGCGATACTCGGCTTCGAGGAGCGTCACCGCCGCGTCCAGTTCCTCGGTCCGCACCACGCGACCGAACCGCCGGGTCACGACATCGATGAGCTCCCCGGCGGGTCGCCCCAGATCTCCGCGCATCTCGAGCCAGACCCGGCGGGTCAACGGGACGAGGTCGTAGCGCAGCACGACACCGCCGCCGTCTCGCACCCAGGCGCTCACCGCCACGTCAAAGACGTCGCCCAGCGAGTAGAGATGGGTGACGCTCTCGCGCACCTCTCTCAACGAGAGCGGCTGCGCCTGCCGCGTCTCGAGCAGTTCGAACCTTGCCTCGTCGCGCTGCGGGATACCGTCGAGAAACAGCTGCACCTCGACCACGGGCTGGCCGACCAGTTCGGCAATCTCGGCCGCGGACGCAGGTGCCGCGACCAGCACCGCCGCCAGCAGCAGCCGATGCAGACCCGCGTGCCTCAAAAGCTGTGCCTCACACGAAAGTCGAGCGCGTAGGTGCGGTCTTCATTCTGGGACAGGATCCAGGACAGGCGGTCGCTCTGGTCGTACTCGAGGACCATGATCAGGTCACGATTGGCGCCGCTGATCGCGCGTGACAGGGTGAGGTGCGCGCGGTTCGAGATCCGCTTGCCGATCAGCACCCGCGCGGTCGGGTTGAGCTGCGCGGACTGCTGCGAGGAGGGGTCGCCGAGTGACGGCGTGATCCTGAAGGTATCGACGCCAAACGACTCCTGCACGACCCGGCCGACGCCGGACGACAGCGGTGTGGTCAGGAGTCGAGCCGCGCCTGCCTGGAAGCGCTGTTGCTGTGCCAGCTCGGGCGCCCGGGCGGCTCGCAGGTCGGCGCTCAGCGGGTCGCGCGTGTCGCCCAGCAGCATCGACAGGATGTCGACCTCGGGCAACGGCGGGTCGGAGGAGAGCGACGGCACCAGCCGTTCGAGCGTGCCCTGCGCGCGTAGCGTCACCCGGTAGGTCTGCCCCGGGACGCGGTGATCGGTTTCCAGCTCGATGTCGATGAACGGCTCGATCTCTTCCGGGTTGGTGAACCCGATGTTGCCGTAGTTCAGGCGGTAGCGGTTGCCCTCGATGAAGGTCTCGCCACTCTCGAACTCGACGGTGCCGAACAGCGTCGGCTGGTCCAGCGTCCCCTGGTAGGTGAGGTCGGCGCTGGCGATGGCCCTGATGCTGTTGCTGGTCATCCTCAGGGTCGACGGGGCGACGATCTCGACGTCGAACCGGAGCGGCATCGCCGACTCCTCGACGGCGGCCACCGTCTCGGTCCCCAGACTGAGTCCGCCGCCGAACAAGCCGTCGCCGAGATCGAACGCATCGAGCAGCACGGCGTCGAGCACGTTGACGTTACCTGACAGCACCGGGTTGGCGACGTCTCCGGTCAGTTCCAGATCGGCGTCGATCTGCGAGCGGAACCCTTCGGGGTAGCGCAACTGCATCCCTTCGCCACGCAACGTCACCGCCAGCTCGTTCGGTTGGAACCCCTCGAGTCCGATCCGACCGCCGATGGTCACCGGGCCGCCACCCATCCGCCCCGGCACGTCATAGAACCGGACCTCTCCGGGGGTGAACACCACCCGGCCGTTGATCTCCTCGAGTCCATGCGGCAGCGACAGATGTCGCAGGCGTCCATCGGTGAGCGTGGCCCCGCCGCTCACCACCGGTCTGGCGGCCGGTCCCTGCACCTGGGCCTCGACCGCCGCCGCCCCCGATCCGCGGAAGTCGGGCAGGAAGCCCTGCAGGATGCCGACGCTGGCGTTGCCATTGACGTCGATGGCCAGATCGTCGGCCGCCAGGTCCGCGCTGCCGGACAGTTCGAGCGAGGTACCTTCACCGACCAGGCGGAACGCGTCGATGCCGATCTTCCGCTTCTCGAGCGAGAGCTGGATCGGCCCTTCGTTGCGTACTTCGTAGTCGAACACGCCCAGGTCCGCCTGCTCGATCACCGCCTCGGCGCCGAGATGGTCCCAGTTCCCCAACTCGCCATGGATCCGCGTCGACCCGCTCAGCACCGCCCGCGTGTAGAGCGACCACTCGGGCACGAACATCCGCACGTAGGGGTCGAGCGACCAGTTCGCCACGCGGAACGACAGGTCGGCGTCATAGGGCTCGGTCATGCCGACCTGCCCGGTCGCGGACACGAAGATCGTGGATGACGCCGCCTCGAGGTCGAGCGACAGCACCCCCTCCCGCACGTCGAGCAGCCCGGTGACGGTGCCCACTTCCTCGTCACCGATGAACATGTCGTGCACGGTGCCGCGCACGGTGTAGCGAGGGTCGTCGAAGAAGCCCACGCCGGACGCCGACCCTTCGAGCGTGCCCGAGGGCGGCTGCGGCAGCGTGGGGAGGAAGTTGATGGTGTCGACCCCGATGTTTCGGGCGTCGAGATTGAACGAGTAGGACGCGTCCCACTCGATGAAGGCGGCGCCGGTGGCCGTGCCCTCGCCCTTCTGGATCTCCAGACCGTTCAGGCGCACCCCGCTGCCCTCGAAGAGCAGGTCGGCCGAGGCGACGTCGAACGGCTCGCCATAGGCGACGGGACGATGCAGCTCCATCCGGCCAAAGCCGAACAACCGCCGGTAGGCGCCGTAGAGGTGCACCTCTCCGGTGGCCGGCCCCTCGATCGAGTAGCCCTCCTGCAGCCCGAACGCGGCGCGGATGTTGGCGGAGGGGAACTGGCTGAAGCGGAACACGCCGTTCATCTCCTCGCCGCCGTCGGCACGCGGCCGAGACAGCGAAAAGAGACCGTCAGCGATCAACTGGGCGTCGTCGCGCGTGAACGCGCCGTCGCTCAAGTCGAGATAGCCGTTCTCGACCACGAGCTCGCCGCCGCCGCTGCCCCACTCGACGTTCCAGGCCCGTAGCCCTTCGCCGTCGAACCGGGCTTCCACCCGCGGGTCGGACACGTCGCCCAGCATCACGCCGTCAAACGTGCCCGCCCCGTCGATGGCGAACGCGCCGGTCGGCGACCCGAACGCGGTCATCGTGGCCGCGAGCAGGCGGTCGCTCTCCTGCCAGTCGGTGCTCACCACCCGGAACGGAATCTCCGTCTCGACGCCGTACCGGCTGCGTCCGTCGAAGGTGATGTGGGTGGACGGCGTGGCCAGCTCGCCGTTGGCCAGCTCGATCCAGCCATCCTTCATCTGGTAATCGACACCGCCGCCGAAGGCGAACGCGAAGGTCTGCAGGTCCGGCTCGCGGCCGGTCCTGGCCTCGACCAGCGCGGCGGGATTGGCCGGGAGCGCGGGACCGGCCACGCGCACGCCCTCAGGCGGCGTCAGGCTGATCGACCCGCTGTTCCACATGCCCTCGTCAGGCCCCTTGGGCCACTCGAGCAGGTTGCGACCGGAGGCCCGACCCAGCGGTTCGAGCCCACGCACGTCGAACACTCGCGCCACCGGCATCACCTCGAGGCCGTCATAGCGCACCTCGAAGCGCTTCTGCCACGGCTGCCCTTCCTTGGTCTTGGCCATCAGGAAGTCGTAGCCGGCCTTCCCGCCATACGGCTTCGCCACGCCGTTCCAGATCTCGAAACTCTCCCGCTGCCAGCGAAGCGCACCGCCGAAGTCGGGCAGGTCGAACTCGCCGGCCGCGATCGTGAACCCGGCCTGGGGGCTGGTGAAGGTGCCCTTGAGATCGTGTCCACCTTCGAACAGCTCGAACGTGCCGTTGAAGCGCCCCTCGCCAGACGTGGTGAACTCGTCCTCGGCGAAGAAGATCTCGCGCATCCGCTTGAAGTCGATGTCCGACTCCAGCGTGTAGGACATGTTCGGGAAACTCGACGCGTCGAGATAGCCCTGGAGCTCGGTGCTCGCGCCGTCGGTCTCGAGTCCGATGCGGGTCACATAGATGTCGGCGCCGTCGAGCAGGAAGTCGAACTCGGCGTCGGCCCACATCGGCTCGTAGTCGCCAATCTGCACCGTCCCGCCGGAGAACGACGCCTTCCCGCGGTAGTCGAGCACCTTGGTAATGCTGAAGTCGAGGTTGGGGGCCACCACGCTCCAGTCCGAGCCGTGGTCGTCGAACACGAACTCGCCGTTGGTCGCATGGAGAAACTGCATCGTCGTCACGAAGCGGCCGGCGTCATCCTCCTCGTCGTCGGCGGGCGGCGGGTCCTGCTGCGGCTTTTCCTCTTCAGGCTCCCCGGACTGTCGGACAAACGCGGGGAAGCTCTGGCGCCCGTCTTCGAACGACTCGGCCAGCATCCGCCAGTTGTCCATGGACACCGACGTGACCAGCACCTCGCCGTGGAAGAGCGCCGTCCAGTCGGCGGAGAGCGTGATCTCTTCGGCGGTCAGGAACGGCCGATCACCCGGGTTGAGCCCGCCGATGGTGATGTCCTCGACCAGGAAGCGGCCGGGAACGATGAAAGCGCCGATACGCCCGATGGTGACCTCGCGTTCGAGGTAGTTGGTCGCTTCGCGTTCGGCTCGCGCGCGCACGGAGGGACCGAGATCGATGGTGAAGGTTGCGACCATGGCGACAGCGATCACGACGGCAATGGCGCCCACCGTCCAGCGCACGCCGATACGCAGCCATCGACGCCGACGGACCCAGGGCGACGGCACCGGCGTGGCGGACGGCTCGGCCGGGGGCGCAGACGGGGCTGCATCCGGCGTCTGGTCGTCGCGCGGCGCGGGCGTGTCAGTCATCGCCCTCCGCGTCGACGCGGACCACGAGCAGCACGGCACCCGCGTCGACCGAGTCGCCGTCGCTGACGCGCACGTCGCTCACGACACCGGCCGCCGGCGACGCCACTTCGTTCTCCATCTTCATCGCCTCGACCACCGCCAGCCCCTGCCCCGCCGCGACGACGTCGCCCGCCTCGGCCAGCACCCGCACCACCTTGCCCGGCATCGGGGCCGTCACCGGGGCCTCGCCCTCCACCTGGGCGGCCGCGGCGCTCTTTCTCCGGCGCCGGTCGGCAACCCGAGCCTGCACCTGGCGTCCGTTGAGCCCCACCAGCAGCTCGCCCGGCGCGGTCTCGTGGCCCGTGATCTCGTAGCTCGCATGACCACGGTCCACCAGCACGAGCGACAACCCTCCCGAGGCGAGACGCGTGACATCGACCAGCCGCGTCTGGTCGTCCCAGCTGAGGGCCAGTCGCCCCCCCTCGGCCGGCTCGATGGTGACCTGCCGGGATCGGCCCGCCACCTCGACCTCGAGTCTGGCCCGTCCGCGCGGCGCGTCAGCGGTGCTGCTCATCGTTCGCCCACCGCCTCCAGACGCGCCGTCCGACGCCAGGCCGACGTCCTCGGGGCCGCGGCCGGCTCCGGGGCCGGGCCGGCTACCGCGAAATAGGTCAGCAACGCGGCCGCGGCGACCGCCAGCTCTTCCTCCGGCGGTGACAGCTCCGAGAACGACTGTCCGGCCCGCTCCCGCAGCGCACGGTCGAGGTAGCCGGTGTCGAACGCGCCGGTGGCGAACTCCTCCCGCTCGAGGATCCACAGCAGGGCCGGAATCACGGTGGTCAGGCCGCCAATCTCGTATTCACGGAGCGCTCGGTGCATCCGCACGATCGCGGCGCCGCGATCAGGCGCCCAGGCGATCACCTTCGAGATCATCGAGTCGTAGAAGACGGGCACTTCGAAGCCGGCCTCGACCCCGCCGTCGTCGCGGACGCCGGGCCCGGACGGACTGCGGAGCGACGTGATCAGGCCGGGCGCGGGCAAGAACCCGCGGTCGGGATCCTCGGCATACACCCGGCTCTCGATCGCGTGCCCTACCGGGGTCAGCGCCCGCTCGGGGTCGATGGTCAGGCGCTCGCCCTGCGCGATCCGGATCTGCCAGTGCACCAGGTCGATGCCGCTCACCATCTCGGTGACCGGGTGTTCCACCTGGAGCCGCGTGTTCATCTCGAGGAAGTAGAACTTCCCCTCCGGGTCGAGCAGAAACTCGAGCGTGCCCGCGCCCACGTAACTGACCGCGGACGAGAGCGCCGTGGCCGCCTCGGCGAGCGACCGGCGGATCTCCGGGGTCACCGCCACCGAGGGCGACTCTTCGATCACCTTCTGATGGCGCCGCTGGATCGAACACTCGCGCTCGACGAACGGCACCACCGTGCCGTGGGTGTCGCCGAGCACCTGCACCTCGATGTGTCTCGCCGTCTCGACCAGCCGCTCGAGATAGACCGACCCGTCACCAAACGCCGTCTCGGCCTCCGAACGCGCCGAGGCCACCGCCGCCACGACGCCGTCACTCGCGTCGACCCGCCGCATGCCGCGTCCGCCGCCACCGGCGACCGCCTTGATGAACAGCGGATAGCCGACCTCGTCGGCGCGGGCGCGCAAGTCCTCCTCGGACAATGCCGGGTCGAGCGCTTCGGTGCCGGGCACGACCGGCACTCCGGCGTCGATGGCGGCGCGCCGGGCCGCGGTCTTCCCGCCCATCGTTTCGATCACGTCGGCGTCGGGACCGATGAAGGTCAACCCCGCGTCGACGACGGCGCGGGCAAAGGTCGGGTTCTCGGCCAGGAAGCCGTAGCCGGGGTGCACGGCGGTCGCGCCGGTTGCCTGGGCGGCCGCGAGGACCCGTTCGATGTGCAGATAACTCTCGCCGGGTGGACTCGGCCCCAGCTCGACAGCCTGGTCGGCCATCCGGACATGCGGCGCCGTCCGATCACACTCGGAATACACGGCGACCGACCCCACCCCCATCTCTCGACAGGCGCGAAGGACGCGGACGGCGATCTCGCCTCGGTTGGCGACCAGGATCTTCACGTGGATGACCCGCGCGTACCCCCACCGTTTCCAGCGCCTTGGGCACGAGCGCCGGTCCTCAGAAAGCTCGAACTGTTTATTATTCTAGCACTTATCGTGGTCGAAGGGCCTCGGTCTGCCGACGTTACAGTGGGATGTTTCCGTGCTTCTTTGGCGGATTCTTGTCCCGCTTACCCTCGAGGCTCCGGAGGGCGGCAATCAGCTTGGGACGGGTCTGGTGCGGCTGGATGACCTCGTCGATGTAGCCGCGGCCGGCGGCCACGAACGGATTGGCCAGCTTGTCCCGGAACTCGGCGACCTTTTCGGCCCGGAGCGCCTCCGGATCCTCGGCGGCGTCGAGCTCGCGCTTGTAGAGGATGTTCACCGCGCCTTCGGGCCCCATCACCGCGATCTCGGCGGAAGGCCAGGCGAGGTTCACGTCGGTGCGGATGTGCTTGCTGGCCATCACGCAGTAGGCGCCGCCGTAGGCCTTCCGGGTGATCACGGTGACCTTCGGCACGGTCGCCTCGGCAAACGCGTAGAGCAGCTTGGCGCCGTGGCGGATGATGCCGCCGAACTCCTGCTGGGTGCCGGGGAGGAACCCGGGCACGTCCTCGAAGGTCACCAGCGGAATGTTGAACGCGTCGCAGAAGCGGACGAATCGCGCCGCCTTCACCGAGGCGTCGATGTCGAGCGTCCCGGCGAGGTGGGCCGGCTGATTGGCGACCACGCCCACCGACTGCCCGCCGAGATGCGCGAACCCGATCAGGATGTTCTTGGCGTAGTGCTCCTGCACCTCGAGCCACTCACCGTCGTCCACCACGGCGCGAATCACGTCCCGCATGTCGTAGGGGTAATTCGGATTCTCCGGGACGAGGGTGTCGAGCGACTCGTCGGCCCTATCGACCGGATCGGCGCTATCGCCCGCCGGTGGGTCGTCGAGGTTGTTCGACGGGAGATAGGCGAGGAGCCCCCTGATGAGCGCCAGACACTCCTCGTCGTCCGGCACCACGAAATGCGCCACCCCGCTCTTGGCGTTGTGGGTCATGGCGCCGCCCAGTTCGTCCTTCGTCACCTCCTCGAGCGTCACCGTCTTGATGACGTCGGGCCCGGTGATGAACATGTAGCTGGTCTGGTCGACCATGACCGTGAAGTCGGTGATGGCGGGGGAATAGACCGCCCCGCCGGCGCACGGCCCCATGATGGCCGAGATCTGCGGCACGACACCCGACGCCAGGGTGTTACGCAGGAAGATATCGGCATAGCCGCCGAGCGACAGGACGCCTTCCTGGATACGCGCGCCGCCCGAGTCGTTGAGCCCGACCACCGGCGCGCCCGACTCCATGGCCAGGTTCATGATCTTGACGATCTTCGCGGCGTTGGTCTCCGACAGCGAACCGCCAAACACCGTGAAGTCCTGCGCGAAGGCGTAGACCAATCGCCCGTCGACACGCCCGCGCCCCGCCACGACCCCGTCGCCCGGCACGACCTGCTCGTCCATGCCGAAGTCACGGCACCGGTGGGTGACCAGCTTGTCGACTTCGTGAAACGTGCCGGCGTCGAAGAACAGGTCGACCCGCTCGCGCGCGGTCAGCTTGCCCGCGGTGTGCTGACGCGCCATGCGCGCCTCGCCGCCACCCTCCTGGGCGCGTTGCTCGTACTCTTCGAGCTGCTTGCGTTTGTCCATGGCGCGGGGTCAGACCGACTGCTGCTGGCTCTTGGCCCAATCGGCGAGGAACTTCTCGAGCCCGATGTCGGTCAACGGGTGATTGAACAGCGCATCGATCGCCTTGGGCGGGCAGGTGCAGACGTCGGCTCCCAGCCGCGCCGCCTCCACCACATGGAGCGGACCCCGAATGCTGGCCACGAGAATCTCGGTCTGGAACGACGCGCCTTCGTAGATGTCGACGATCTGGCTGATCAGCTCCATCCCGGGCGTAGCGATGTCGTCGAGGCGTCCGACAAACGGGCTGACGTAGGTGGCGCCGACCTTGGCCGCCAGCAGTGCCTGCGCGGCGGAGAAGATCAGGGTCACGTTGACCTTGATGTCCTCGCTGGTGAGCGTGTGACAGGCCTCGACCCCCGCCTTGCCGAAGGGCACCTTCACCACGATGTGCGGGTCGATCTGCGACAGCTCCCGCCCTTCACGGATCATACCGTCGGCATCGGTGGCCACGACCTCGGCGCTGACCGGCCCCTGGACCAGATTGCAAATCTCTTTCAACACGGTCCGGGGTTCCGGGCCCTGTTTGCCCAACAGCGAGGGATTGGTCGTCACGCCGTCAACGATGCCTAGTGGGACGAAGGCCGCGATCTCTTCCACCTTGGCCGAATCAACAAACAGCTTCATGCGTCACTCCCGGACGTCGTCCCCGCGGACGACACCACGTTGTTCGCCACCTCGCCAACCCCGTCCACCGCCACCGAGATCCGATCGCCGACCGCCAGCGGACCCACCCCGGGAGGCGTGCCGGTGGAGATCACGTCGCCAGGCAGCAGCGTCATCACCGCGGTCACGAACTCGATTACCTGTCGAATCTGGAAGATCAACTCGCGTGTGCTCGAGTCCTGTCTCACCTCGCCGTTCAGCGTCGAGCGCACGCCGATCGGCTGGTCGAGGTCGAGCGGCACGATGGCAGGTCCCATCGGGCAGAACGTATCGAACCCCTTGGCTCGCGTGTACTGGACGTCGCGCTTCTGGAGATCGCGGTCGGTGACGTCATTGACGCAGGTCAACCCCAGCACGTACTCGTGGGCGCGGGCGGCCGGCACATGGCGTGCGACGCGGCTAATGACCACGCCCACCTCCGCCTCGTAGTCGACGCGGCCGGCTCCGGCCGGCAGCACGATGTCGTCATCGGGACCGATCACCGACGTGGACGGCTTCAGAAAGATGAGCGGCTCTGCGGGCAGCGGTTTGTTCATCTCCGCCGCGTGATCCTTGTAGTTGAGGCCCACCGCGACCACCTTCGACGGAGCGACCGGGGCGAGCACCCTCGGCGCGGAGAGGTCGAGTCGTTCACCCACCGAGTAGGCGCCGAACAGGTCGCCGTCGATCCCGTGCCAAGCGTCGTCCCGGCGGACCACGTGGCGCGGCCCCCCTCCGGTTTCGATCCGATAGATAGCGTCCATGGGGTGCTCCGACCCTCAGCGAGGGCGTTCCTGGACCTGCGACGACGGCGGACTCTCGTTGGGCGGCGTGGCGGTATCGACCGCGATCACCACGTAGACGTAGTCCACCCCCGGCATGCCCGTGGTATCGCGGTAGGTGTTCTCGATGACGGGCTCCAAGGTGAGCGGCCGCAGTGTCTCACCTGGGGGAACCCCACGCAAGACCAGATAGCCGGCCAGGTCTTCCTCCTCGTTCGGCTCCCAGATCAAGCTGACGGCGCCGTCGCTGCCCACCGCCGTGAGCCCCTCGGGCTGGTCGGGCGGGAACGTGTCGATGAAGGTCACGCAGGTCGGCACCGAGACCACGCTGCGGATGTCGAGACCGTCCACTTCGTCGAGCGACAGCACGCCGTAGCATCGCTCCACGCCGAACTCGACCCGCTTGTCGGCATAGAACGGCAGCTCGAGCGGATTCAGGTTGAGCGGGAACGGCATGGCCGGCGCGCCCGGCCCCTGCTCGAAGACTTCAAAGAGGTCGTAACGGGTGGCCGGCGGCCACTCCACGACCGGGTCCGACTGCAGCCGAGGCAGTGCGGGCCCGGTGATGCCCGGAACGCCCGTGGGACCGGTGGGGCCCGGACCCGGGTTCGCAGGGGGTGTCGTGCCGGGCGCCCCGGAAGGTGTCGTCGCCGGTGGTTGTCCACCGACTGGAGCCGGGGCCGGTTGCTGTCCGGCGGCCGGAGCCGTGGCCGGTGGTTGTACTCCGACCGGACCAGTCGCCGGTGGTTGTCCAGCGCCCGGGGCGGTGGCCGGCGGCTGCCCGGCGGCCGGGGGCGCCCCACCCGGCGGTATCACCCCGGTGCCGGCGACCGGTCCCGTGGGGGTTGGCGCGCCGGGTGCGCCGGGCGTGGTGGGCGTCGCGCCAGGAGTCGTGGTCGCCGGCGCGGCGCCAGGAGCCCCGGGCGCGGCCGTGGCCCCCGGGGCGCCAGCCGCTCCAGGCGGTCGGACCGGCTCCTGCACGGTGCCCCGCACGCCCATCGGCAGCTCCCACGCCAAGTTGACCACCTCGGCGGTGTAGGTGACCACCGGAGCCGGCGGGGCGTTCGGCGGATCGACGAGCGGAATCGAGACCCGTTCGGCAGCCTCACCTTCCTCGCCCCGGGTCGAGATGCCGACCACGGCGTACTGTCGCTGCAACACGCCAGGCTGGGGCGGGGTCATCAACGGACGCCGGATCGGCTGCTTGCGCCGTTTCTTCTTCTTAATCTCTTCCCGCTCGTCCTCCCAGGGATCGATCGGGACGAACTTATCCGGCGTCAGCTCCTCGACGAGCATCGCCGGGAACCCTTGCGCCGGCCGGGGATCCACCTCGACGGGTCGAGGCGGCCCCACCAGGTCCGCGTCCTCGGACGCCAGCGCGGCGTTCATGGCCGAAATCTCGGCCGGCAGCGCCTCGATAGTCCCAACCAGCGTCCCCTCCTCCATGAACTCTTCCAGGTCGAGCTCGCGGTCGGGGATGAGCCGGGGCTGGATGGTCATGGCATAGACCTCGATCCGTTCGAGGTCGGCCGGCGTGGACCCATCGACGTTGGCGATCGGGAGCGTGAAGCCGACGTGCACCTCGCCGCCCAGCCGGTGTACGCGCATGTCGCCGACCGGGGCCGGAATGCGGACGAACGGCGCCTGGGGCGGTCCGCGTTTGCCGCACCCGAGCAGCTGGACCGCGATGGCGAGCAGGACGAACAGTGCCAGTTGGCGCCCGGAGAGCGTCACAGGATGTAGCGGGAGAGGTCTTCGTTGCTGACGACGTCGTCCAGCATCTGGTCGACGTAGGCCGCATCGATGACGATGGTCTTTTCCTCGAGCTCCGGCGCGTTGAAGGAGATCTCGTCCAGGAGCTTCTCCATCACCGTGTGTAGTCGGCGAGCGCCGATGTTCTCGGTGCGGTCGTTCACCAGCGTCGCCAGCTCGGCAATCCGATGGACCGCCTCGTCGGCGAACGTCAGGTCCAGCCCTTCGGTGGCCAGCAGCGCCGTGTACTGCTTGACGAGCGAGCCCCGCGGCTCGGTCAGAATCCGGACGAAGTCGTCGGTCTCGAGCGCCTGGAGCTCGACCCGGATCGGGAACCGCCCCTGCAGCTCGGGAATCAGGTCGGCCGGTTTGGCCAGATGAAACGCCCCTGCCGCGATAAAGAGGACGTGGTCGGTGCGCACCATTCCGTGCTTGGTGTTCACCGTGGTGCCTTCCACGATCGGAAGAATGTCGCGCTGCACGCCCTCGCGGCTGACGTCGGGCCCCTGCCCGCCTTCCCGCCCGGTGATCTTGTCGATCTCGTCGACGAAGATGATGCCTGCCTGCTCGACCCGCTCGACGGCGGCCGCCCGCACGCTCTCGGTGTCGACCAGCTTCTGCTCTTCTTCCTGCCGCAGGTGCGAGAGCGCCTCCGGCACTTTGACCCGACGCTTCCGACTCCGCCCCTGAAACAGGTTCGGCAGCATGTCCTTCATGTTGATGTCGATCTCTTCGATCGACGAGCCCGAGATGACCTCGAAAGAAGGAAAGCCGCCCTTCTGGGGCGCGTCGACCTCCACCTCGCGATCGTCCAGCTTCCCCTCCTCGAGCTGCTGCTTGAGCCGCTCCCGCGTCCGCTGGTGATGCTCGCGGGCCGGGCCCGGGTCGTTGTCCTTCACCGACTGCGGCATCGGTGGCAGCAGCAGATCCAGGAGCCGTTCCTTGGCGTTGACCGCCGCGGCGGCTCGCACCTCGACCAATCGCTCTTCCTGGACCATGTCGACGGCCAGCTCGACCAGGTCGCGGACCATCGACTCGACATCGCGACCTACGTAGCCGACCTCGGTGAACTTCGACGCCTCGACCTTGATAAACGGCGACTGGGCCAGCCGGGCGAGCCGGCGGGCGATCTCGGTCTTGCCGACACCGGTCGGCCCGATCATCAGGATGTTCTTGGGCGCGACTTCCTCAGCCAGGTCTGGCGGCAGCTTCTGGCGCCGCATCCGGTTGCGGAGCGCGACGGCCACGGCGCGTTTCGCCTGGGCCTGGGCGATGACGTACTTATCCAGCTCGGCGACGATCTGGCGCGGCGTCAGCTTGTCGACGTCAGGGGTGTCGTCGGGTGAAGACGCACCGAGTGCGTCGGTCGACTCCGGCAGATAGATCGGCATCGGTGAGAGCTGCAGGCAGGCACACAAGCGTCTACAACTGCTCGATCGTGACATTGGCATTCGTGTAAATGCAAATGTCACCGGCGATCCGCATCGCCCGCTCGGCGATCTCGCGCGCGCCCAGGTCGGTGTGCTGCGCAAGCGCCTTCGCCGCGGCCAGCGCATAGGGTCCGCCGGACCCGATGGCCACGATGCCGTCGTCGGGTTGGATCAGGTCGCCGTTGCCCGACAACACGAACGTGGCGTCGGCGTCGAGCACGATCAGCATCGCCTCGAGTCGCCGCAGCAGGCGGTCGGTGCGCCAGTCCTTGGCGAGTTCGACGGCCGACCGTTCCAGGTTGCCCCGGTACTGTTCGAGCTTGGCCTCGAAGCGCGAGAAGAGGGCGAACGAGTCGGCGGCCGAACCGGCGAACCCGGCCACCACCTGGTCGTTGTAGAGCCGGCGAATCTTGCGAGCGCCCTCCTTCACGACGGTGGCACCAAAGGTGACCTGTCCGTCGCCGGCCATCACCGCCTGGCCGTTGTGGCGCACCGAGAGCACAGTGGTCGCTCGAATCTTCATGACTACTTCCTCGCCCGCGTCATCGCAAAATACACCGGAACGCCGGCCGCGATCACCAGCAGCCCGGCGCCGGAGGTGGTCGGGCTCCCCCACAGCGCGTTGAGGACGATGAGCGCGCTGGCGCCGGAGAACACCATCGGCGCGAGCGGGTATCCCCAGGCCTTGAACGGGCGTGGCTCGTCGGGATGGCGTCGCCGCAGCACGAAGAGCGAGGTCACGGCCAGCCCGGCAAACAGCACCACGGCAAAGCCCGTGTACTCGACGAGCTGATCGAAGCGCCCGGAGAGCACCAGCAGACTGGCCCAGATCGCCTGGGCCACGATGGCCCCCACGGGCGTCCGGAACCTGGGATTCACCCGCGCCGCCGCCGACGGGAACACACCGTCGCGGGCCATGGCGTAGTAGACGCGGGGACCGGCCAACACCATGGCGCTGATGCTGGCCGCGATCATGACGATGGACGCCAGCGCGAACGGCCCGGCCACGGCCGGACCGAACAGGCGGTCGGCGGCGGCGTCCACCACCCGCGCATCGACGGTCGCGAACTCGACGACCGGCAGCGCATAAATGTAGAGCAGGTTCAGCAGCAGGTAGACGATGACGACGGCGGCCGTGCCGAGCCCCAGCGCCAGCGGCACGTTCCGGCCGGGATCCCGCATCTCTTCGGCGACATAGGCGGCCGCGTTCCAGCCCGAGTAGCTGAACATGACCGGAATCAGCGCCAGCACCCAGAGCGATGGCGCGACGCTGCCCCCGGCCGAGAAGTGGGCGGTGTCGCCCTGCCCCCACCCGAAGCCGGCCGCCACGAACCCGACCAGCAGCGCCACCTTGAGCCCGCCGAGCAGGTTCTGCACCACCCGCCCCGGGCCCAGCCCGAGGATGTGCACGACCGACAGGACGGCAATGACGGCGATGGCCGCCAGCGCCTGCGGCGACACGGTTAGATCGAGCAGCCCCAGCGGCAGCGTGACCAGCGGCGTGGTGTCGCCCGCGGCGGGGATGAACCGGCCGAGGTAGGCGGAGAGACCGACCGCGCTGGCGGCGATCGCGCCGGCGAACCCGGCGACGAACGAGGTCCAACCGGTCAGGAACGCGGCGAACGGACCGAACGCCTCGCGCAGATAGACATATTCGCCGCCGGCGCGGGGACGCAGCGCGGCCAGTTCGGCGTAGGCCATCGCGCCGGTGAAGGCGAGCACTCCGCCGGCCAGCCAGACCGCGAGCATGGCCCACGGATGCGACACCGAGGCCGCGACGAACGCGGGCACCAGGAAGATGCCGCCGCCGATGACGTTGGAAACGACGATGGCGGCGCCGTCAATCGCCCCGAGCCGCCGATCGAGCAGGCCCGGCTGGGCTGACGGTTCCGCGGAGGTTGTGGACACTACGGCGCGAGGATACGCCGGTCGATGTCAACCGAGTCCAGCAGCGCCCATTGATCGCCGCGATGCTTGATGAACACGTCCATCGTCACATCCACGAAGTCGCGATGCTGGAGCATCTCGGGGTGGCCCTGCTCTCCGGTGTAGCCGCGCCCGGAATCCAGCCGCAAGACCTCTGAGGCCTCACCGGCTTCGATCCCTTCGGTGCCAACCACCCGCACGTATGCGTTCCCCCACTCCTCGTCCTCGCCCTGACGACGGAAGATGGCGTTGATCTGGAGATAGCGGACGATCTCGGGGGTGGTGTTGGATACGCGGAACGTGACCGACGGCACGATCTTGTTCCGGCCCAGATTGTCGAGCCCCGCATCGAACCATCCGCTGGTGACGTCGGTGACCGCCAGCGACGCCGGAACGTCGAGCGGCCCTCGGCAGCCCACCAGCAGCAGGACGGCCAACAGGGGAAGGTAGCGTGCTCTGACCTTCATGCCAGGAATTCTACAACGTCGGGTCAGCGCGACACCCGACGGAGATACTCCATCAGCTGCTGCCGAGCCAGTTCGGCGTCCTCCGCGTCCACCTCTCTGAAGGTGCGCTCCATTTCCGAGAGGTCGGAGCGGCGCTGGCTGGCGATCCGCTGCTCGGCTTCGCGCACCCGGCTGTCGAACACGACCTGCTGGCGTTGCTCGCTCTGGCGGATGAGCTCGCGGACGCTCCCGATCCAGGGGTCGTCGCCACCGCCACCCGGGGTCGACACCCGCTGGAGCGGCGCGCCGGTGGCCGGCATGGCCGCCTGCAGCGTCTGCATCTCCTGCCTCAACTCTTCTCGCAGATCCACCAGATCGGCGGGCAACACCTGGGGCTCGACGGCCTGCACCTCGCCCCACCCGACCCGCACCACCAGGCCCTGCTCGCCCACCTCGAACTGCAGATTGGCTAGCGCCGCCGTCGCGGCTAGCACCAGCACCGC
>MDTE01100316.1_pt1 | contig 32926 bp, 34 predicted proteins | sample 811231 | NCBI WGS metagenome assembly MDTE01 (sample SAMN05326651, study PRJNA326480) | marine metagenome | isolation source: seawater | place: Indian Ocean: Red Sea | collected 2010
CGCGGTGGGCGGGTAGACGGCGATCACCTCCTTGGTGGCGTGGGCGAAGGCGGCGTAGGCGAGGCCGGCGCCCAGCGACAGCAGTGGCCCGGTGGCCCCGCCATCGGCGCCACGGGAGGGGTCGACGACGAGGACGACGCCCACCACGGCCACCGAGGTCGTCAGGCACCACCGAAGGTCGGGTCGGTCACGTCCCAACAGCGGCTCGAGAATTCCGGCGAACAGCGGGGCGCTGGCCATGGTCACGATGGTCCCCACAGCCACCCCGGAACGCGCCGTGCCCCCGAAGAAGCACGGTTGGTAGGCCGCCATGGCCGACATGGCCACCAGCATGGGTCTGACGGGGAGGGAGCCGGCCGCCCGGTGGGAGGCCAGCAACTGGCGGGCCGATAGGGCTACGAGTCCCGGTCCGCCGACCAGCAGGCGCAGGATCCCGATGGCTGTCGGGTCGACGTCGTCTGGGGCCAGTGCCTGGGCCGTACCGGTGGTTCCGGTTAGGCCCATGGCCGCAGCCACGCACAGCGGCCCCGCGAAGCGGGTGGACTGCCGATCGCCGCTCACGTCAGGTCGTAGCGGCTGGCGAATGACGGAGTTAGGCCCGGCTGGGGTGGGATGCCCGGTTCGTCCGGGTATTGGCGGGTCTCGGGTACCACCGGGCGGGTTGGTTCGGCGGCCAGCCAGAGGCGTAGCAGGTGCCGGCGGTGCTCCGGCGAATCAGTGAACTCGGTGCGGGCATGGAAGACGGTGAAGTTGTTGGCCAGCACCATCTCGCCGGGGCCCATGGTGAAGTCGAGTGTCAGGTCGGCCCTGTTGGTGGTGGCGTGTAGCAGGTCCAGAGCCTCGACCTGGGAGTCGGTCAGCACGATTGAAGGGTCCTCGTCGGCGGCGATCTGGACGTATTCGGGGACGTAGCGGCCGCTGATGAGGCCGTCCCGGAAGCTGAACACCGGGATCCGATGGGGGGTAATCGGCTCTTCTCCGGGGCCCTCTTCGCCGAACCGGTGGTAGTGGAAGCCGTGGACCAGGTGGGCCAGTAGGTCGGGTCGCCGGGTCCGGATCTCGTCGAACACGGTCAGCGAGCTCACGAACCGGTTGACTCCGCCTTCGAGCGCCGGGCGGAGGCATAGAAAAGACAGCATGTCGCCGGGGTCGCTATGGGGGGCCAACTCAGAGCGGTTGCGGTACGCCCGGGCGTGCCGGTCGACATCGGTGACGTTTACGACGTGGCCGAGGCGTTCGCCCATGACACTTTGTGAGACCGCCCGGCCGAGCCTCAGACCGATGCCCCAGAAGACCAGTGCCATCTCGTTGGTGTCGAGGCGGTCCACCGGAAGGCCCCGTAGGAGGGCTAGGCCGCGTCCATAGAGAACCTCACGCCGTACCTCGTTGATCAGTGGTGCCAGCTCTCCAAGTGGTAGGTCGACGGCTCCGGTGTCGATCGGGTTTACACCTTTCGCGGCCAGCCCGACTGCCGCCTCTTCCAACATAGAGATATGGCTGTTAGAGATTTCGATGGCAATGGCGTCTGAGTTGGGTATATCGGTCGCCGTCCAGCGAGATGCGGCCGGCACCTTCGCATCGAGAAGTGCTTGCAGCGCCAGATTGGCGTCAGCCATGGGCCATTGTCGGCTCGGCATCGATGGGATCAGGGGCCCTACCTGCCATGAAGAGAAAGGCCAAGGAGATAGAACCGTAGCCGACGGCACCGATTGCCCATGGGGTGGTTGTCTCGCCGATTCGCATGCTGACGAATGCAGAGAGCAGGGAGCCGCAGGTTATGAATCCCAGGCCGAGGACCCCAGTCGCCGTGCCAGCCACGTCGCCGAGAGGTTCCAGAGCGCATGACAAGGCCACCGGCGTGAGGAGGGAAAGTAGCGTGCTTCCTAACATCATGAGGATGAACCAAATCCAGAAATTGGGCACGCCGTTGGACGCCATAGTCAGAATCAGTAGGACCGTGTTGACGATCAGAGCGCTGCCAACCGCTGCCAAACCCACCGGATGAGACCCCCACCGTCCTATGGCCGGGTTGAGTAGGAGGAAGGCAATGCCGCCAACGATGGCGGTAGCTGCGAACAATACGGCGAATTGGTGGGCTCGCCCGTAAACGATGTCGAAGACCTGCTGAGTGCTTGTTAGGAAAAGAAGGAACGCTCCATCGGCGAAGGTCAACGCCGCGATGTACAGCATCGATCGTCGGCAACCGAAGACCCGTCGTGCAGCAGCAATGGTCGGTCCAAGTCTAAGGGGCCGTCGGTGGGCGGGGTCGAGGGTCTCCCCGAACCGGAAACTCATCGCAGTGATGGCAACTGAAAAGAGAAGGCCGACGGCATATACCCATCGCCACGATGCCGCACGCAGAATTGCCTCGGCGACGAGCGGGCCGATAACCGGTCCTATCAAGAAAACGGCCGAGATGAGCGACATCACTCGAGCCATCCGGTCACCCGAGTAGAGGTCCCGAGCCATGGTGAAGTGCAGCAGCGAAGCCCCGGCGGCGCCAAACCCCCACACTGTCCGGCAGGCCAGAAGGAATCCGAAGCCGGTGGCCAACATGGATCCGGCCGCCCCGATGGCGTAGATGAACATGGCGACTCGCAGGGTTGGAGCCCTTCCAAAGCGGTCAGCGACTGGACCGTAGAGAGGCTGTCCGACCGCGATGCCAAGGAAATACACCGTGATGGCCAGAGTTATCCGGTTGGAACCCGGAGGCAGGCCGACATCGGGCCGCATCTCGTCAAACGCTGGAAGTGAAGAGTCGATCCCGTAGGCGTTCGACATCCCGATAAAGGCCAGGAATAAAACGACCTGCCACTGTCGACGCTCTCGAGGGTCCATCGCAGAGCAGTCTGGTCGTTACGAGCTCTTTCGGCGCCCACGGGCGCTGGTCGGGTTGTCTGGGCGGTGATTTAGGCGCCACCCGGTGGACCTAAAGGTCCCCTTTGAGTTGCCTTTCTCCGGAGGAAGCTGGGCTACACCGTCGAGCCCATGACCCCGGGCTAAAGGTTGTGGGCCCGTAACCTCAGATCATGCGCACGGCGATCGTTACCGGAGCGGCTAGTGGCATCGGCGAGGCAATCGCTCAAGACCTTGCACGCTGGGGCTGGCGGGTCTACGGATTTGACCTTCGCTCTGGTGAGCGGACCTTGGTGACTTCGGACCTGACAGGTTTTGGCGGTTCGGTCGAACCTGTCACCGTCGACGTTGCCGATCGCGCTGCTGTCGAGGCAGCGGTGGCCGCGGTAGTGGCTGCCAGCGGGGGCGTCGTCGATGCAGTGGTGGCCAACGCTGGGATCCGCTCGGTTGGTTCCTTCGAAGAGACCCCGATGACCGAGGTCCGCCGAATGGTGGGAGTGAATCTGGGAGGGGTCATCCACGTCACCCGGGCAGCCCTTCCGGCGTTGCGGGCAGCCGAGGCAGGACGGGTGGTAGTTGTCTCGGCCATCGAGGGACTGGCCGCTCTCCCAGGTGCGGCTGCCTATGGCGCGTCGAAGTGGGCTGTCGAAGGATGGGCCGAGTCACTGGCTCACGAGCTCCGTCCTCAGGGGGTCGGCGTCGCTATCGTTGAACCATCGCCGGCACGGACCGCGATGCGCGACCATGGTTCCGTTATCGGCGATCCTGACGGTCCATACGGCTCGTTGGTTCAGGGTGTGGAAGCGGCGGACGACCGGGCTTGGACCCGGGCGCTGGATCCGAACTCTGTGTCGGCGACCGTGGTCTCGGCTGTGGAGGGTCGCAGGGGTCTCCGGTACCCGGTTGGTTTGCCGGCCCGGATCCGGTTTCTGGCACGAGGCAAGGTGCCCGCCTATTTGCGACGGCTTGTCTCCGGGCGGATTAGCCAACTGGACCCACCGAAAGCTTCTCCACGTGACCTGGAAGGTGTGGTGATCGTCACCGGATCCTCGTCGGGCATCGGGCTGCTGACGGCCGTTGAATTGGCTCGCCGCGGTCGACGGGTCGCGGCCACCATGCGCGATCTGGAACGTCGGGAATCTCTAGATGCCGCCTTGAGCGAAGCAGGAGTCGCTGATCGGGTCGAGGTGCTCCCTCTGGATGTCACCGACCCGGCGTCGATTGACGAAATGTTTGTCCGGGCTGATTCTTGGGTCCGGTTAGCTGGTGACGTTGGTCGAATCGTGGGTTTAGTCAACAACGCTGGCACCCTGGCTCTCGGACCGCTTGAGGAAATGGATCCGGCCGAGGTCGACCGAATGATCGGGACCAACCTGCTGGGAACCATGGCCATGACCCATGCGACACTGCCACGGATGCGTCCCCACGGGGGCCGGATCGTGTGTGTGTCCAGTGCAGCAGCCTTCGGCGGGTTACCGGGATGGGCCGGGTACGTGGCATCAAAGTGGGGGGTTGAGGGTTTTGTGGAGTCGTTGGCGTACGAGGTCGGGTCCCACAAGATCGACCTGGCTCTGGTGGAACCAGGTGTGCACCGGACTCCGATGGTGGCCGCCGACTGGCAAGGCCGATTGGACGGTCCCTACGCTGAACTTGCCGCTGGGATGGAAGCCTTTGGCAGGCGCATTGTTGACGAAGCGGGCGACCCAACGGCTGTGGCCCGTGTTATTGCCACTGCCTTCGACGGGGGCCGCCCCTGGTTGCGACGTCCGGTGGGCCGCACCGCCTGGTTGCGGTGGGCCGCACGAGGGTGGGTGCCTTTCGGTGTCCATCGGAGGGTGGTCGCCCGAGTGCTGGGTTGACCGGTTCGGGGGTCAAACTCGGCTCTATGAACTTCGACCTCCCACCGGCCGACGATCCTCGTCGCCTTTCTGTCCAAGCCTGGTTGGGTAGGCATCCGGAGCCGACGCCGCAGGAGTTGCACACCGCTGGATACGTGGTGCCTCATTGGCCAGCCCCATGGGGATTAGACGCTGACCCGATATACCAGTTGATCGTTGATGACGAACTCCGCCGCGCAGGGGTTCGGCGTCCGGCGAACCCCATCGGTATCGGCTGGGCAGCACCCACCATCCTGATGGCCGGCACTGAGATACAGAAGGCCCGCTATCTCGATCCGATATTCACCGCCGAGGAGTTCTGGTGCCAGATGTTCTCCGAGCCAGACGCCGGATCTGACTTGGCGGCCTTGGCCACCAGAGCAGTTCGAGACGGCGACGAATATGTGGTCAACGGGTCGAAGATCTGGACGAGTTACGGACATCGGGCAAAGTTCGGGATTCTCATTGCTCGCACCGACCCCGATCTTCCTAAGCACGAGGGGATCTCGTACTTCATCTGTCCGACCAACCTTCCGGGTCTAACGATGACCCCGATTGTCGACGCCACCATGACCCATTCGTTCAATCAGGTTTTCTTCGACGATGTCCGAATACCTGTTGCTAACCGTGTCGGAGCGGAGGGAGACGGCTGGCGCCTGACCCGGGTGACTTTGGCCAACGAGCGGGTCTCGTTGTCATCGGCCGGGTCGCTGTGGGGAGATGGACCCTCGGCGAGTGATCTGGTTGATCTGGTGCGAAAAAGCGGAGGCGTCAAGGATCCGATCATGCGTCAACGTTTCGCTGGACTCCACTGCGAGGCGGAAGTACTGCGCCTAAACCGCTTGCGGACGCTGTCAGCGCGTCTGGCCGGGCGGCCACCAGGCGCCGAGGCCTCGATCCAAAAGGCCATGGCCGACGAACACGGTCAGCACGTCATGGAGTTGGCTAAGGACTTCTCCGGGACGGCTGGGATGCTGGTCGGTTCGGGGCCCCCTGGTAGCGTGAGTGAGCTGACGCGTCAAGGTGAAGAAGTCGGTGAGTCGGCTGGCTTCCAGTCTTCTGGCGTGGCGCCCGTCTGGCATTACGGTTTTACATTCTCGCCGGCATTGACCCTGGGCGGGGGCACGTTCGCCGTCCAGCGCAACATCATCGCTGAGCAGGTGCTCGGGTTGCCCCGCGATCAGGACCCTGACCGCGAGATGACTTGGGCTGAGTCCCGGACCACACGGTCCTGAGCTATCGCCGGAACACATTGCGAGCTGAGAAACTGGCCGGATGAAGGCAGGCGATCTGACGACTCCGGCGCTTCTGGCCGACGCCGCGGTCCTTGAGCGAAACGTGGCCACCATGTCAGCCGCGCGGCCGGGCTCGACCTTGCGTCCGCATGTAAAGGCATTCAAATGCACATCACTGGCCAATCGTCTCGTCGAAGCCGGGCACCTGAGCTTCTGTTGCGCCACGGTCCGCGAAATGGAAGGGATGGCGGCTGCCGGACTAGGCAACGACCTGCTGCTGGCCAACGAGGTGGTCGACGCGGCGGCGGCGGTCCGACTGGGAGCGTTGGTGGCGGCCGGCTCGGCACGGGTAACCGTCGCCGTCGACTCTTCGGCCACCATCGCCGCAGCGGTGGCTGGTGGGGTGCCTGAGGTGCTGGTTGATGTCGATGTGGGGATGCCTCGGTGCGGGTGTGAACCGGCCGACGCGGCCCGTCTCGCCGACGAGGCCCAGAGGGCGGGGCTCAAGGTACGGGGGGTCATGGGCTATGAGGGCCATGTCCAGCACGTGGTCGATGCCGACGAACGGGCGGCACTGGCGGCGGTGGCTATGGCAGTGCTGGCCGGTGCCCACGCCGAGGTCGGCGGCGACGTGGTGTCGGGCGGCGGGACGGGCACCTGGGATTGCAACGAGACGGTGACCGAACTGCAGGCTGGGTCGTTCGTGTTGATGGACGGTGACTACGCCCGACTGGGTTTGCCGTTTGACGAAGGTCTGGTGCTTTTGACCACGGCGGTGTCGGTGCGGTCGGGGGTACATGCTGCACTGGACGGCGGCCTGAAGGCTATGGCCATGGACAGCGGCGACCCCCGTCTTGTTGACGACTATGGGGGGGCGGCGTCGGTGCTTTTCTGCGCCGACGAACACACGACGGTGGCTGGCGGGCCGTGGAAGGTAGGCGATCGTGTCGGGTTGCGCCCCGCACACATTGACCCAACCATGGCCAAGCACGAGGTGCTGCACTTGGTCGACGACGCCACAGCTGGTGGTGACGCCGAAGTGGTTGAGTCTTGGTCGATCGACCTGCGGGGCTGGTGAGTTTGACAGCGAACGGCATCCGGGCCGACGGATCGTGGCGGAACTGGGCCGGCAACCAGTGGAGCCGACCGACCCGGATCGAGCGGCCGTCGTCCGAGGAGGAGGTGGCCGATTTAGTGCGGCGGGCGGCCGCCGACGGGTTTCGGGTCCGGGTCGTTGGCTCAGCACATTCGTTTACCGGCATCGCCCGCACCGACGACGTGCTGGTCACCCTCGACGACCTGAACGGTCTGGTGGCCGTTGACGACGACACCGGTCGGGTTCGAGTGCGGGCTGGTACGCGACTGTCCGCGCTGAACCCGATGTTGCTGGCCTTGGGGCTGGCTATGGAGAACCTCGGCGACATTGACGCCCAGACGGTTGCCGGGGCCATCTCGACGTCAACGCATGGGACCGGACTGGGGTTCCGGTCGATCGCCGCCGGGGTAGTTGGCCTGCGGCTGGTGGTCGGAGACGGGTCGGTTGTGGTGCTTGACGATGACCACGACCCGGGCCTGCGCGACGTGGCGCGAGTGGGGCTGGGCGCTCTTGGGGTTATCACCGAGGTGACCCTTCAGTGCGTGCCGGCATTCAACCTGCGGGCTGTAGAAGAGGTGCTACCGATCGACGAGGTGGTGGCTGGTTTCGATGGGTGGGCCAGGTCGACCGATCACGTCGAGTTCTTCTGGATGCCTCACACCGGATATGCGCAGGTGAAGAGAAACACCCGCACCACCGAGGTGCCCCCTAGGGCTGCAACCCGGCGAAAGGCCCTGCGGCGACGGTGGAAACGGTTCAAGAACGAGGAACTGCTGTCCAACGTGGCCTTCGGTGCCATGAACCACGTTGGACGTCTGCGACCGTCGGTCATACCGGCGTTGAACCAGCGGGTGCTGGGGGGTGTGTCACGGGCCGAGTACGTGACGACGTCTTACGAGGTCTTCACGTCGCCCCGCCGGGTCCGTTTCGAGGAGATGGAGTATGCCGTGCCCCGCGAGCATGGTCTGGAGGCGTTCGACCGGGTCCGTCGCCTGGTCGGCGCCCTAGAGCGACCCATCGGGTTCCCGATCGAGTTCCGGGTGCTGGGTGCCGACGACGTGCCGCTGTCGACGGCCGAGGGGCGGGATTCGTGCTACGTCGCCGTCCACGTATTCCGTCGGACTCCCTCCGAGGACTACTTCAGGGGGGTGGAGGCAATCATGGACGACTACGGCGGCCGCCCGCACTGGGGCAAGGTCCACTTCCAGACAGCGGCGACTCTGTCTGGCCGCTATCCGCAATGGGACCGTTTCCACGCGGCCCGCGACCGCCTCGACCCGACACGTCGGTTCACCAACGAGTACCTCGAAATCGTTCTCGGCAGTTAGCGGTTTGGCCTAGGGGTCACCGCTGGGTAACGAGAGTGATGTTGGTGGTGGTGCCGGTGGCCTCTGTTAGCGACGGCTCGTAGCGGTAACCCTCAGGGTGATCAAATTCGACTAGCCCGTCGGGATCGTCTAGGCCGTTTTCGACGACGTGGCGAACCAGCGCCCCCTTCAGCAACTTGTTCCAGTGCGAAACCGTGACTAGTGCTCGCTTTCCATCCTTCATCACGTCGTCCACGAAACGGACACGGATTCGATGCCCAGCGATCGTTGGATCCCACGCCGCTGAGTGCTCGTTTGGGAGCAGATCCCACACCGTGCCCGATGCCGCATCGACCAAAGCCTCAGTGAGGATGGGCTTCCAGAAGGTGGCTGGACGTCCCAGCCCCAAAAGGGCTGCTCCCATCTTGAGTTTGTAGTCGGGGATTGCATCAGCGGGTCGCACTGCCCCCCAGAGGCCGGAGAAAACCACGACTTGTCTGTCAACGCCCCGCCTTAGCTTCTCGGGTAACGACGGATAGTCCAGGGCGTCGTACAGCACACCGGTGTAACGCTCGATGGCCGGCAGCGTGGGCGCCGAGTCGATAGCCAAGTTTGCTGCCGTGGCATCAGAGGTCTTGGCCACTTTGACCCCAAGCAACTTCGACCGGGCCTCCACGGACTCACCCATCGCTTCGATAAGGGCGGCCACCACATTCCGCCGATGGTCATTTAGATCGGCAAAGGACTGTGCTGCTTCCTGCCACGGTGGCCCATTTCCACCTGATGCCTTGCCCTCCGATGGGGGCAGCAGGATCAGCGGAGTGGCCATCAACCGAAGGTACTCTCGCTACCGTGAGCCACTCGGACACCGACGCGATTTCTGAGTTTGACGATGCCGAACTCGAACGATTAGAGGCTGATCTGGCCACCATTGAAGCTGCTATGGATCGGGTTGACGTCGGCGACCTTGAAGGGGCGGTTGCCCAGATGAACCGTCTTGATGACACGACCCCATTCGCTCCGGCCAAGGCTGAGCCGAATAGGGAGACCGAAGGTACCTAAAGGAGGTCGGGCAGCGTCCCATCGGGCAGCAGTTCGATCCGCTGACCCGCTGTCACCATGCCGTCCGACACTTGGAACCATCGGGCCCCGAGGTTCGGAATTCGCCGCCATTGCTCGCCACACGATTCCTCGAGCGCGTATACGACACCCCCGTGGGCGACTACCAGCACATTTCCTCCCTGCGCGCGCTCGGCGATCCTCGACAGTGCACCGATTACCCGGCCCACCATTGCCTCATTGGACTCGTAACTGGGAGGCCGCTTTCCCTCCTCGAGATAACCGGGCCATTCCAATTCGATTTCGTTCCGGGTAAGACCCTGCCACTCGCCAGCATCTCGCTCCATTAAATCGGTGTCGGTTAGAACGGGTCCTGTCCCCAAATACTCGGCGATGATTGACGCCGTCTCTCCCGCCCTCTGCAAAGGTGATGAAACCACGGCGTCAAACGGTCCTAGAGCCCGCGCTGCAACACTTGCCTGTCGACGGCCCTCGAAGGTCAATGGTGGGTCGGCCCGGCCTTGCCAGCGTCCCGCAGCATTCCACTCCGACTGGCCGTGTCGCACGATCAGTATGCGGGTCGCGGCAGCAGCTTTGTGGGTGGACATGGCGGTCGACGGTATCGGCTTGTTGACAGGCCGCCCGGCAGGGTTCGATAGAGAGGTCTCTCCGTACACTGGCCCTATGGCCGTGCTGCGCCTTTTCGCCTCGGTCAGGGTCGCCGCAGGTACCGGGAAGCTCAACATTCCTGGTAACACCGTGGGCGATGTCCTGACCGCTGCTTCCCAGAAGTTTGGAGATGAATACGCCGGTGTCGCCGCGAACTGTCGGGTGTGGCTCAACGGTGAGTCAGCTGATCCGGCCGATGCGGTGACCGATGACGATGAGGTGGCACTCCTGCCACCCGTCTCCGGAGGTTGATGTGCGTCGGCTCGCCGTCCTCTCTCTGCACACCTCACCGCTGGTCCAGCCGGGGTCGGGTGACGGCGGGGGTATGAACGTCTATGTGCGCGAGATCGCTTCGGCACTTTCGAAGGCCGGTGGTCGGACCACAGTTTTCACTCGACGGACAGCCGACGATATTCCGACCACAGTCGAAGTCGAGCCGGGCTTTCGGGTCGTACACGTCGAGGCAGGGCCACATGAACTTGCCAAGGAGGACCTTCCATCGGTAGTCGATGAGTTCGCCGACGCGGTAGCTGATTACCTCGCCGCCCACCCCGACCATGATGGGATTCTCGCCAACTACTGGCTAAGCGGAGTTTCCGGACACCGTCTCAAGCACGAGTTGGATCTTCCTCTACTCACCATTTTCCACACGTTGGCCCGGGTGAAGGCCGAGACAGGCGACGCTGAGCCACAGCGGCGGATAGATGCCGAGACGTCGGTGGTCGGCTGTTCCGATGTCATGTTGGCCAACAGCATCGAGGAGGTCCGCCAACTGGTCGACCTATACGGCGCTGATCCCGACCGTGTCGAGGTTGTCCCGCCGGGAGTCGACCACGCATTTTTCACGCCGGGTTCGCAATCGGTCGCCCGTCGAGCCATTGGCCTAGGCGAGGGCCCTGTCCTTCTTTTCGCTGGGCGCATCCAGCCGCTGAAGGGCGTTGACGTAGCCGTTCATACCCTTGCCGGGCTAGATCGTCCCGATGCCTGTTTGGTGGTCGTCGGCGGTGCCAGTGGTGTCGACGGTGGTGCCGAGGAGCGCCGTCTTTATGACTTGGCCAACGCCCACGGACTTGCCGACCGGGTGATCTTCGTCCCGCCGCAGCCGCACCACGTGTTAGCTACTTGGTATCGGGCTGCAGACGTCGTTCTCATGCCGAGTCGGTCCGAGTCGTTCGGCTTAGTGGCTCTCGAGGCAGCGGCTTGCGGAATTCCCGTGGTGGCTGCCGGAGTCGGTGGTCTTAGAACTCTGGTTGACCACGGTCGGACCGGGTATCTGGTGGACAGCCGTGAACCAGCGGAATACGCCGATCGGGTGACTCAGATCCTTGAGGACCCGGCTATAGCGGCCCACATGTCGGTGGCAGCCACGCAACGTTCTTGGTCCTACACGTGGTCGGCGACAGCGGCCCGGTTGCGACGAATCTGCGACGACGTGGGATCGCGTTCTCTGGTCGACTGTGCCTGAGCCGGCCAGCGCCCGTGCCTGATCACGCCCCAGCTTTCGGGCCGGGCGAACTTCGGATCGTCGCAACCGTCGTCGATTCCTGGTTGAGACGGGAACTGGCCGAGAACCCGATTTTAGCTGCAGTCGAACGGGAGTCTGAGCCCGGTTCATCGGAGTGCCGTTGGTTCATCCGGATCGTGGGGGAAGAGAAGGACGTTTCGACCATCCGACTCACTCTTCGCCAGCGAATGTTGCACTATGAGACTTATGTGATGCCCGCCCCAGAGGACAACCAAGTCAGGTTCTACGAGCACCTGCTGCGGCGAAACCGCGATCTAGTAGGTGCAGCGTTCTGCGTCGGCGAGGAGGACGCCGTGTTCTTGGTGGGAGCCGTGCCGGTGGCCACTGTCGAGGATGCCGAACTCGACCGGATTGTCGGCACTATCTGGACGGCTATAGAACGGTGTTTTCGGCCAGCTATGCGGATCGGCTTTCCCAGCCGGATTTCCCGGTGACCAACTCTCGGTTCCCCATCGGATCCTGGCCATCTCATGTTCTTTCAAATATTTAGTCGACTTGCCATGTGGTCCGTCGTAGATGGTTGGTGCATCGGACTTCGGACAGGGATGAGAGTTTTCCAATGACACCGCCATCGGAACCGTCGCGTTCAGTTGCGACCACGGGCCACAGGCCGCCCTCGCTGCTGCTCGTTTTCTCGGTGACGGCCATGGGAATCCTCAATAATTCGGTCCTCATGAGTTCGACACCCGAGGTTCTCGAGTCATTTGGCAGACCTGTCGACCAAGCCGGCATGATCATCGCCGCCGGCACGGTCACGGGTATCGTCGCAGCACCGGCTATCGGCTTCCTAGCCGATCGCTACGGTCGCAAACGGATCCTCGTTCCATGCCTGTTTGTCTTCGGTTCCGTTGGCAGCCTTGGGGCGTTCAGTCCCACACTGGAATGGTTGCTGGCCATCCGTGTGGTTCAGGGACTTGGATCGGCAGGCCTGATCAACCTCGTGGTAGTTCTCATTTCCGATCACTGGTCGGGTCTTGACCGAGCCCGCGTGCTTGGTCGGAACTCGGCTGTCATCACAGGCTTCGTTTCCATCTTCCCGTTCCTCGGTGGATTGACTACCGATCTCTTCGGATGGCGCTGGAACTTCGCCTACTACGGCGTGGCCGTTCTTGTTGGTGCTGCCGTCGCTCGATCTCTGCACGACCCGTGGACCCCGCGACGCGAACCGGTCGGCCACCAACTGCGAGCGGCGTTGGCTGAGATCGTCATTCCTCTTAATGCCACTTGCATCTTCCTTGGCTCACTCACCTTCTTCGTGATGTTCGGCCTGTTTCTGACCCTCCTACCCATTCACCTAGCCGAAGAGTTTGGTCTCAGTCCCACCCAACGTGGTGTCGTGGCAGCAGTACCCGCCGTGACCTCTACGGCCACTTCACTGGTCGTCACCTGGTTTCGACGTCGTCTCCCGGTCGGAACGCTGGTTGCCATTGGCCTAGGAGTTTTTGGCACCACGTTCGTGGCCATGGGGCTCGGGGCTCTTTGGTTGCTAGTGGCCGCTGCTGCCGTCTACGGACTCGCCGAGGGACTGACCATTCCAACGCTGCAAGATCTGGTCGCCGAGCGGGCACCTAAGCATTTACGCGGTGTACTAATGGCCCTATGGGTCGGTGGTCTGCGGATCGGCCAGACTGCTGGTCCGCTGGCTGTCGGCCTGGCGATCGGCTGGTGGTCCACATCGACCGTATTCGTGGTGGCTGGTGTGGCTGTGGTCGGTCTGGCCGTCCTTCTGGGGATATCTCGCATCTTGCCATCTACCCGGCCCTTGGCCTGAGCCCTATCCCCCGGAGAAGACCTGCCAGCGCCCCCTAGGCTCGTCGGCGTGGGGACGAGACTGCAGGTGATTGGTGGCGGGAAGATGGGTGAGGCCCTGCTCGGTGGTCTGGTGGCCGACGGGTGGGCGTCTGCGAAGCAACTCCACGTTGTCGAGCCCGACCCCGATCGACGGGCCGTCCTGGCGGAGGTCCTTCCGGGCGTGTCGCTCGGTGAGGCCGCAATAGCCGGCGTTGACACCCTTGTTGCTGTCAAGCCGCATGTGGTGGCTGACGTCTGCGCCGACTTGGCCGACCTAGGTGTGCCGCGGGTGCTGTCCATTGCCGCCGGGGTGACCACCGCAGCCATGGAAGCGATCCTCGGCGGCGGCGTGCCCGTCGTCCGGGTCATGCCCAACACACCATCTCTGGTCGGAGAGGGTGCCGCCGCAGTGGCCGGTGGGACAGCCGCGTCCGGTGCCGACTTGGCTTGGGCATCGGAGATCCTCGGAGCAGTCGGGAAGGTCGTTGTCGTCGACGAGGGCCTGATTGACGCTGTTACCGGCCTGTCTGGGTCGGGTCCGGCCTATGTCTTCCTTCTTGCCGAGGCTCTCATGGATGCTGCGGTGGTTGAGGGCCTACCCCACGACGTGGCCGTGACACTCACCGAGCAGACCCTGTTGGGTGCCGCCACCCTGCTCCGCGATTCCGATGACCCGCCGTCGACGCTGAGGGAGAACGTCACTTCGAAGGGTGGGACCACGGCCGCCGGCCTCGCCGTGTTCGAGGCGGCCGGTTTTCGCGGCATCGTCGCCGACGTGGTTGCCGCAGCGGCTGCCCGTTCCCGCGAGTTGGGCGCGGGCTGAGGTCCGTCGGTGGGACGCTGCCACGACACCCTTTCCTTCCTGTCGGACTTTGGCACTGACGACGAGTTCGTTGGTGTTGTCCACTCCGTTGTCCACGGCATTGCTCCCGAAGTTCGAATCGTCGACGTCACGCACGGGATTCCGCAGCACGACGTCCGGGCTGGCGGCCTGGCTTTGGCCCGCAGCGCCCAGTACCTGCGTCCCGGAGTGGTTCTGGCCGTGGTCGACCCTGGCGCGGGGACCGACCGGCGGGGAGTGGCCGTTGAGGTCGGGGGTGGTCAGTCCGTCCTAGTCGGACCCGACAATGGCCTGCTGGCCCCAGCGGTGGCCATGGTTGGCGGTGCCGACCGGGCCGTCTCGTTGACCGACCCGGCGTGGCACCTGCGGTCTCTCGGGACCACCTTCGACGGCCGTGACGTCTTCGCTCCGGTGGCCGCCCACCTGGCCACCGGCGTCGACCTGGCTGAGATGGGTGAGGAGGTCGATCCCAATGGTCTTTTCCCGGCGGTGGTCTCCGCCGCCGCCCTTGAGGCCGACGGGCTGCACGCTGAGGTTTGGTGGATCGACCGGTTCGGCAACGCCCAACTCAACGCCGGCCCCGAGGATCTGACCGAGTTGGCCGACGGCAACGCAATCGCCGACCGATTCCGGGTACGGATCGGCGAGCGGGTTTTGCCGGCCCGTCTGGTTACCGCCTACGACGCCGTGGAACCGGGCGGTCTCGGTCTGCTAATCGACTCGGACGGACTGGTTTCGCTTGTCATGGCTCGTACCTCGGCCGCCGCCGACCTAGGCCTCGGAACCTCGGACCCGGTGGTCGTCGAGGTGGCCGCCGATCCCGAGGGAACGGCCACTCCGGTCACCCTGGGGGTCCGACCCGAGCCCGAGGGGGACCGCTAATGCGCCTTGGAACAACTATCGCGACCGCTGCACTGCTGGTGGCCATCCTCGGTGCGGCAGTGCTCCAGTTCGTCTTCTTAGTGGACTAGTCCGCGGCGGTCGATCGGGCAGTCAGCGACGAGTACCGGTGGCGGTGAGGGCTCCGGCGAAGATAAGTGAGATTCCGACAAGCAGCGACACAGCGAAGCCGGTCATCTCGTCGAGGACTGAATTGAGGAGTCCGCCCCAACTGAGAACGAGCGCCCCAGCCACGATAAGCCCGTTACCAATTGCTCCCCGGCGGATACCCATCCGTAGTAAGCGGACGATCGACCAGCCTGAGCCGGCGATTACTACGAGAGCGCCCAGAGAGGAGGCCACTGCGGCTGCTATCCGGGGTCCGGGCCCGAAAACGTCGCTGCCACGTGGAAGTTCGTCAGCCAGGAATGTTCCGGTAATGGGTGCGGCGGCGACGATCCCGGCGGCGAAAGCACAGGCCATGACCACCACCACGGCGATCCAATCGGCGGTACGTCGAGCGGCCAGCAGGTAGATGGTTCCTAGAGCCAGTATGGGAACGTTCAGGACGGCTCCAAAAACGTAAAAGGCTCGGAATGGTCCAGCCGACCATCCGGCCGTCGCGCCCCACCACAGTGATGCTGCTCCTAGCGCGAATAGGACTAGAGAGCAGGCCCAAGCGGCGTCCTGAGGTCTCTTCCGGTCGATCCAGCGTTCAAGCACCGTGGCGGCGAATGCCAGAGACACGAGAGTGGCCGCCGCAGCGATCGACGTCTGGACATCCACAAGGCCACACGGTATTGGTCGAATAGCCAATCAGTGTCATGTGAACCGGTGCACAAGAGCGTAGGTTTCGTTCATGAGTGAGGTCGGCACTATTGAGTCGATACCCGACGCAACGGTGGCTCGCTTGCCCGTCTACCTGCGGGGCTTGTTGGAGTTGGCCGACACCGGAGTCGAGATGGTGTCCTCGGTCTCCCTAGCAGAATTGGCCGGTGTAAACGCCGCGAACGTTCGCAAGGACCTCTCATACCTTCACGCCCACGGCACACGTGGTGTGGGATACGAGGTCGGCCACCTGTTAGCCGAGATCAGAGTCGTCCTTGGGGGTAGTCGATCTAGTCCCGTTGTCATCGTCGGTGTCGGTAATCTGGGGCGGGCCCTTAGTCGTTATGACGGATTTCTAGCGGGGGGCTTTCCGATAGCCGGGCTGGTGGACGCTGACCCGATGGTGGTCGGCCGTAAGGTCGCCGGGACGGTGGTTCGACCGGTCGGCGAGCTCGCTGATGTGGTGGCCCAAACAGAAGCGACGGTGGGGATTGTTGCCACGCCAGCCAATGCCGCTCAAGAGGCCGTCGACCGACTCGTCCAAGCTGGCATACGGTCAATTCTGAACTTTGCCCCGGCGGTAGTGGCGGTGCCTAACTTCGTCGACATCCGGCAGGTTGACTTGGCTACCGAGTTGCAAATTCTCGGATACCACCAGCATCGCCGAACCGGAGACAGCGACACCTCGCTGGTTTCCGGGAGATTAAGTTGAGTGTTTTCTCCGGCAGACCGTCGGTACTTTGCGGAGGGGTTGGAAGCGACCCCTGCTATCGGGAATGCTGGGGACCAACTACGGAGTTCACCGCCGTTTATCAATCGCCCAACAACTGGACGTGGGTCTTGCCCACCATGCCAGAGAATCAGGAGTAGCGGCCCTTGTCGGTCGTCGCCGTCGGACTAAACCATCGCAGCGTGCCGCTCGATCTACTCGAGCGGATGACGGTGCCCGCCTCGCGTCTCCCCAAGGCTCTGTCCGACCTCACTTCACGCGAGAACATCACTGAAGCCGTGGTGCTCTCGACGTGTAACCGAATCGAGGTCTACGCCTTCGCTGAGAAGTTCCACGGCGCCTATCAGGACATTAGGAACTTCTTCGCCGAGGTCTCCCATGTCGTCCCCGAGGAGTTCTCTGACCACCTCGTCGGCCTGTACGACGCCGATGCGGCGCGCCACCTTTTCTCGGTTGCCTCAGGCCTTGACTCGGCCGTCCTTGGCGAGCACGAGATATTGGGACAGGTCCGCATTGCCTGGGAGACGGCAGCCGACGAAGGAGCTGTAGGGCCGGTACTCAACCCGTTGTTCCGTCACGCACTAGAGGTCGGCAAGCGGGTTCGGACCGAGACGGCCATCTCGCGCAACATCACCTCGGTTTCACAGGCGGCGGTGGCCATGGCCACCGACCGCCTCGGCACGCTTGAGGGGCGACGGGTCCTGGTAGTTGGTGCGGGTGAGATGGGTGAGGGTCTGGCTCGCGCACTTCATGGCGGTGGCGTAGCTCAGATTCTGGTTGCCAATCGCACTTGGGAGCGTGCTGTCGAAGTGTCCGAACGCCTAGGCGGGAACGCTGTCCGTCTTGATGATTTGCCCCACCACCTCGCCGAGGTAGACGTGCTCCTCACTTCCACCGGAGCATCAGCGGTGATCCTCGAACATGGTGATCTGGCCACCGTTGTCGGCGAACGGCATGGTCGGGGGTTGTTGGTCGTGGACATCGCCGTGCCCCGTGACGTCGATCCGGCTGCCGGCGAGATCGAGGGCATCACGCTGCTGGACATGGATGACCTACGCGATTTTGCCGAGGCAGGCATCCGTGAGCGTCAGCGTGAGGTGGCTGCCGTGCAGGCAATCGTTGACGTCGAGTTGGATCGCTATGTCGGTGAATCGACGGCAAGGTCCGTTGCCCCACTGGTTGCCAGTCTGCGGGCTCGCGGTGAAGCCGTTCGGTCCGCTGAGATGGAGAAGTTCGCCGGCCGCTTAGGCAACCTGGATGAACGCCAACGGGAGGCCGTAGATGGTCTCGCGGCCGGCATCGTTGGCAAACTCTTGCACGAGCCGACGATCAGGATGAAAGACGCCGCTGGTTCAGCCCGGGGTGAGCGTTTGGCCGAGGCGCTGCGCGACCTCTTCGATCTGTAGTCCCGTCCTAGGACTTGGGACGACTGTGCGCATCCGGGTAGCCACTCGGGGAAGCGCTCTGGCACGCTGGCAGGCCGACCGGGTTGTCGACCTACTATTAGCCGCCCACCCTGGACTCGATTCCGACCTAGAGGTCGTATTCGTCGTTGTGGAGACCACAGGCGATCGTGATCGCACCACCTCACTTGAACAGATGGGTGGTCAGGGGGTATTCGTCAAGGAGGTTCAGGCGGCGGTTCTTGCTGGTCGAGCTGACGTGGCCGTGCATTCGGCAAAGGACCTTCCAGCGATAACGATCGAAGATCTGATTCTCGTCTCCGTTCCCGAGCGGGCCGATCCCCGTGATGCTCTGGTCGGATGTCGCTGGGATGACCTAAGGGCTGGGGCCACGGTGGCTACAGGGTCGATCCGCCGACGGGCTCATCTTGCCCATTTGCGACCCGATCTCTCCTTTGCCGGGCTGCGGGGAAATATCGGGACACGTATCCAGAAAGCCGCTGACTTCGATGCTGCCGTGATTGCTGCTGCGGCAATCGACCGTCTTGGCATACAACCGAATGTCGTAGACAGGCTGGAATCCGACGTCCTGCTTCCCCAAGTCGGGCAGGGGGCCCTAGCCGTCGAGTGTCGAGCGGACGACGAGGTCACCCAGAAACTACTGGTGGCAATCGACCATCATGCATCTCGCCGGTGCGTGGATGCTGAGAGGGCTTTCCTCAGAGAATTGGGCGCCGGCTGCGACTTGCCTGTTGCTGCCCATGCAGAGTTGCACAGTGACGAATTGGTATTGAGGGGGGCCCTCTCCTCAGCCGATGGTTCGACGCTCTTGCGGGCCGATCTTCGAGGCGTCGATGGACCTGCGCTAGGGCGGGCTGTCGCTAGGTGTCTACTTGACGACCAGGGTGGATCAGCCCTCCTAGGCCGATGACCATTTCGGTGTCGTTGGCTGGGAAGACGGTGGTGGTCACCCGGGCTGCCGGCCAAGCCGGATCACTGGCCGATGCCTTGATTGACCGAGGTGCCACCGTGGTCGAGATGCCCGTTGTGGCCATTGCCGAACCACTCGACCAAGGGTTGGCTTTGGCATCTGCGATTGATGCCATTATCGCTGACAGCTCCGTCAACGACTGGCTGGTCGTGACCTCACCTAATGGCGCTCGGCGGGTAGCTGAATTACTTCTAGGCCGCCAGATACCAGGACGATTGGCCGCCGTCGGACCGAAGACAGCGGAGCCATTGCGCGCGGCGGGTTATTCAGTAGAGCTAGTTCCCGGTCGAGCCGTCGCCGAAGGGTTGCTTGAAGACTTCCCTGCACCTCCGCCTGAAGGGGGACGAGTGCTTTTGGCTCGGGCTGAGTTAGCTCGTGATGTCCTGCCCGATGGGCTCCGGGCTGCCGGCTGGGAAGTTGACGTTGTTGTCGCTTACCGAAATGTCGAGCCGATGGTCGAGCCTGATGTTCTGCTCGCCGCTAGGGACGCCGACTTGGTTACCTTCACCTCGGAGTCGACAGTCAGGCGATTCTCGGCGATCGTCGGCGGCCATCGGCCGGCGGCCGCAGCTTGCATTGGACCGATCAGCGCAGCAGCCGCCCGAGCAGCCGGCTATCAGGTTATTGAGGCCGATCCTCATTCAGTGGCTGGGCTGGTCGACGCGGTCGAGTGCTGGGCGGCTAATGGGGCCTGAGTGCCGATAGTTCGACCATCCACTGGGGGCCAGTCGTCATGTCCTCCGTAGGCTCTCTTTCATGGCCTATCCCGAGTCGCGCCCCCGCCGTATGCGCCGCAGTGCAGCCATGCGACGACTGGTGGCCGAGACGCGGCTGTCAGTCGACGACCTAGTAGCACCACTCTTCGTTCGCGAGGGCATCGAAGAACCCCAGCCGGTTGCCTCGTTACCTGGTGTTTTCCAACACACCCGGAAAAGTCTGCGAGGCGAGGTGGTCGCCCTGCGCGATCTCGGGGTCCCGGCTGTAATCATTTTCGGCATCCCGGAACGGAAGGATGCTGTGGGCTCGGAAGCGTGGAATCCCGACGGAATAGTTCAGGTCGCATTGTGTGACTTGCGCGATGAGGTGGGTGATGACGTTGTCCTAATGACCGACTTATGCGTCGATGAGTACACCGACCATGGCCACTGCGGCGTTCTAGACGGCTGCGGCTCGGTCGACAACGACGCCACGTTGGAGCTCTACGCCCGAGCCGCTGTGGCTCAGGCCGATGCCGGAGCTGACGTGACCGCCCCCTCGGGGATGATGGATGGGCAGGTGGCAGCCATCCGTTCTGCTCTAGATGATGCTGGCCACGACCAAGTGGCCATCCTTGCCTATGCCGCCAAGTACGCCTCGGCGCTCTACGGCCCGTTCCGGGATGCCGTTGACGTCCAGATAGCCGATGGTGGTGACCGGAAGGGATACCAACAGGACCCGCCAAATGCTCGAGAGGCGCTGGTCGAGGTCTGTAACGACCTTGACCAAGGTGCCGACATGGTCATGGTTAAGCCGGCGCTTGCGTATCTTGATGTCATCGCGGATGTTCGCGCGGCTGTAGACGTGCCAGTGGCCGCCTATCACGTGAGTGGCGAGTACGCGATGGTGCAGGCTGCGGCAGCCAACGGTTGGCTAGATGGTGACGCTGTCGGCCTGGAGCACCTGCTCTCCATTCGCCGAGCCGGAGCCGACATGATTCTCTCCTATCTGGCTCGTCGGGCTGCCGAACTGATCGGCTGACGGAGTGCGGCGTGGGTACTAACCTCGAACTCTTTGAACGGGCACTCCGAGTAATCCCTGGTGGGGTCAATTCTCCTGTTCGAGCCTTCGGTTCGGTTGGGGGAACGCCGTACTTCGTTGAACGAGCGGAGGGTCCGTATATCTGGGACTCTGAAGGTCGACGCTACATCGACTATGTGCAGTCCTACGGGCCTGGGATTCTTGGTCATGCCCACCCGGCGGTAGTAGAGGCCGTCACTCGTGCGGCATCGGACGGCACCAGTTATGGGGCGCCCACCGAATCCGAAGTCGTGTTGGCCGAGATGGTCGTGGACCGTATAGCCGGTCTCCAAGCCGTGAGATTCGTCTCGTCAGGGACGGAGGCGACCATGTCTGCTATCCGTCTAGCCCGGGGCGCAACTGGCCGCGATGGGATTGTGAAGTTCGCCGGCTGTTACCACGGTCATGGTGATGCGTTGCTGGCCGCTGGAGGCAGTGGTGTGGCCAACCAAGGCTTGTCGGGCTGTGACGGCGTCACCGCTGGGGCAGTTGCCGACACGATCGTTGCTCCCTACAACGTGGTGCCCGACATAGACGAGACCATTGCCGCGGTGATCGTAGAGCCGGTAGCCGCCAACATGGGTCTAGTTGCTCCCGCCGCCGGTTTCCTTGAGGGGCTTCGGTCCGTCTGTGATGCGGTGGGTGCGTTGCTTGTCTTCGACGAGGTGATCACTGGCTTCCGGTTAGCCCGAGGAGGGGCCGCAGAGCGGTATGGCATAACCCCGGACCTATGGTGTTTCGGCAAGGTCATTGGTGGAGGTTTACCGGTCGGTGCTTTCGGCGGCCGGTGGGAAGTTATGGAGCACCTTGCTCCACTTGGAGGCGTCTACCAGGGCGGAACGCTGTCAGGTAATCCGCTGGCTATGGCGGCTGGACGCACCACGTTGGAGTTACTCGATGATGGCGCGTTCGCCCATCTGGAAGCTGTGGCGACCAAACTGGCCGACGGGCTGACCAGCACGTTCGCCGATGCTGGCCTTTCCGCCGTTCTGCCTCGGGTCGGAACCCTGCTCGGGCTCTACTTCGGGGACATGCCGCCGATTGATTTCGATGAGGCGAAGGTGTTGGCTGACAACGGTTGGTACCCGCGGGTATTTCATGCCTTATTGGATCATGGCGTGGCCCTAGCTCCGGGTGCTTACGAGGCGCTGTTTCCGAGCCTCGCCCACAGTGAAACTGTGGTCGATGAGACCATCGACCGGGCGGCTACCGCGATTGCTGCCAGCATTTGACGGACTAGGGGCGATTCGCCACCCCTGCCTTTCGGGTTACCGATCCAACGCTGGCCTGTTCCGGCCGCTCCGATGACACTTCAGTGTCAAACCCCTCCACGACTGCGAGGTGGTTGACTGCTTGGAACTTGGGAGATGTGCCGGGAGGAGCGACGTGCTACTCGCCTCACTCGTCCTCGAGAGATCGGACCCGGCGGAGCAGGCCATGCTCGGGCATTGATTCATCGGCTAGTTCGCGTGCCGTCCGCTTACCCAACTCCACACCCCACTGATCAAACGGGTTGATGCCCAAAAGGGCAGCGAATGCCACGGTCCGATTTTCGTAGAGAGAAATAAGCTGGCCGAGTGTTGTTGGCGTTAGCTCGGGCAACAAGACGGTCGTGGACGGCCGGTCACCGGGAAAGGTGCGGTGGGCTACTAGCGCCTCGTCGACCCCATCGGAGCGGACCTCTTCCGCGTTTCGCCCAAAGGCTAAGGCGTCGGCATGGGCCACCAGATTGGTCAACAGCAGGTTTGCACTTGTGCGCACTCGGGCATCGTCGACTCGACTGGTGGACATTTGAAGCAAGCCGATGAAGTCCACTGGGACGACATCAGTGCCCTGGTGTAGTAATTGAAAAAAAGCGTGTTGGGCGTCGGTTCCAGTCGCTCCCCACACCACTGGACCGGTGGGCGTGCCCGGATCATCGCCATTTTGGCATACCCCCTTGCCCAAACTCTCCATTGACAACTGCTGCAGCCAGGAGACAAACAGGCGTAGGCGATGGGCGTAGGGCACGACGGCCATCGATCCTCGTCCCAGATGGCACCGGTTCCATACATCCACCAGAGCCAATAGGATCGCAGCGTTCTCTTCCACAGGTTGGGTGGCCGACTGGGCGTCGACAGCGCTCATTCCGGCCAGCATCTCGCTGAACGCTTGTGGACCGATCGCCACCATTACCGACAGGCCAACCGCTGATCCGATTGAGAACCGTCCACCCACTGAAACCGGGACTTTCAGGATGTGGTCATCTTGGATACCTCGGTCCTGGGCTTGCCGAACCGCGGTAGTCACCGCTATCACGTGGTCGATTGCGACATCGCCGAGATCGGCGGTAAGCCAATCCAAGGCAGCATCTAGTGCTTTCAACGTCTCAATGGTGGTGAACGACTTCGAGCACACGACCACCAGAGTCGACTGCGGGTCGAGGCCGCTGAGGGCCTCGTCTAGATCGTCAGTGTCGATTGCCGACGAGAACCTGATAGTTACGTCGGGATGGGTGTGGTGCTTGAGAGCATCGACGGCTAGGGCAGGACCAAGATGGCTTCCGCCGATCCCAAGGTGCACCAGAGCGGTGATCCGATGCCCGGTGGCCCCGGTAGCCTTGCCATCTCTGATGGCCGTCGCCAAATCGGTCATTCGGTCAAACGTGCGGCGGGCGGCCTCGATATCTGAACCGGATGGTTTTCCGGTCCGGTCCCGGAGAGCGCCGTGGGATGCCGCTTGGTTTTCTGACCCGTTTACGGTGTCACCCGCAAGTACCCGTCCAAGGGTCTCGACGACGCGCCGTTGGCGGGCTAGGTCCTGGAGATGTCCGAGAACCTCGTCGGTCAGGTGTTGGCGAGATAGGTCGACGAGGATGTCGACGCACTTGATTCCCAGCCGTTTTCCTCGATCGGGATCGTTGTTCAGCAGGGCACGGAGCGAGGGTGTGCCCTCAACTACCCGATCTCTCAGTCCAGCCCAAGCCGAGGCGCTGTGGACTGGGCCGTCTATCGGAAGGCCGTCGTCAAGAGAGGGGTTCACGTCGACCATTCTCGTCCGACAGGATCAACGATCGGAGTCATGTCTGTTTCCCTGGGGTGCCGGCAACTCAGGCGTCGGCCATTCGGTCAGGGACGAGGCGCACGATGCCGGCGATCGCCGAGTAAGCCGATTCTGCGGCGCCGCGGTCCTCGTCTCGCATGAGGTTCGCCATAACCCGTAGAGCCCATTCCATGAGCGGTTGAGACCTGATGCCAAATCTGGTCAGTTCTCGGATCAACGCTGGTTTTCCGATCAACTTTGAAAACAGCCGAGCTACCTTGAAGTAGAGGCCGTACTCCTCGTCAAGCAGATCCGGGTAGCGGGCTAGCAAAGCGTTGTCTGCTCGAGCGGCCGCCTCAGCGATGAGGCCGGCGGCCATGCGCCCCGTTTCATAGGCGTAATCAATGCCCTCTCCGTTGAACGGGTTGACCGATCCTGCGGCGTCGCCGACGAGCAGCCAATTGGGGCCCGCCTTAGGGCCGACCGATCCCGCCATAGGTAGACGACCGCCGGTGGGCTGACCGACTGGGCGCGTAGGGTCGATCTGCCAATGTTCTGGAAGGGTGCAGGCGAACTCCTCGAACAGGTGGCTTGTATTGATCTCCTTGTAGTCCCGGAAGGTGGACAGTAAGCCGATACCCACATTGATGGTCCCGTTGCCGACTGGGAAGATCCACCCGTAGCCGGGCATGGCGTTGCCGTTCCTGTCGCGGACGTCGAGCGACGACTCGATCCACGGGTCGTCGTGCAGAGGACTCTCGAAATAGCCGCGGATGGCCATGCCCATCGGATAGCTGCGGTCCCGATTAGTTCCCAACGCCCGACCGAAGCGGGAGTTGGCACCGTCGGCAACAACAACGTGGCGGGCTCGGATTTCTCGTTCGTCTCCAGTTTTCTTGTCGACCACGAGGGCGCCACCGATTGCTCCACTCGGGGCTCCGTCTGGTGGGTCGAGTGGACGAAGGGCTTCCGTGGATTGGTGCAGAGTGGCGCCGGCGGCCACGGCGTGGTTCGCTACGAAGGCATCTAGGTCGCACCGACGCACCACGTACCCATATCGGGGGAATGTGTCGTGCTCAGGCCAAGCCATCTCCAGTGTCCGACCGTGGGCGATAGCCCTCAGACCATCGAAGCGGTGGTACCCCTCCAGAGTTTTGCCTAGACCCATCTCCTCCAATTGATGCACTGCACGCGGTGTTAGGCCGTCGCCACAGGTCTTGTCTCGGGGGAACGCCTTGCGTTCGACGAACACCACGTCGAGGCCGTGGGTTGCCGCCCAGTACGCAGTAGCGGCACCGGCCGGCCCACCTCCGACCACCAGCAGGTCGTGTTCCGTTCCTTCCATAGCGGGGTAGCCCGTCACCGGGCTGGCCGGATCAGGAACCGTCGTCGTGGGCGACGGAATCCAGGAGGGCCTGGATCTCATCGATCGTGACTGTGTCAGGGTCGAGATGTCCATGCAGGTCCAACTCTCCGGCATAGACGGCGTGTTCGATGGCTTCGGCTAGGGCTGCGTCTTCCTTGGAGCCGCTGAGGTTGGCCCGCTCGTAGAGGACCACGCCGATCAGTTCTTCGGTGGTAAGTACGTCGGCCCAACCAGGCATGCCGCCCTCAACGATGCGGCCCTGGCTCGGGTCGCCGTAGGGGTTGCCCAAACCGAAACCGTCTGAGCCCTTGGCAACCCACTCGATGTGACCGGCTGCCGTCGGGAAGGTTGCAAGTACTTCACCGTCGGCCAGCGCATATCCACTGCCACCAGCACCGGTGGCTCCGTGACAGCTGGCGCAGCGAGCCTCGTAGATGTGCTCGCCCTCAGCAAGCAGACCTGTGGCCTCCTGGGGCGGGCGCTCAAGGGTGCCGACGTAGGAGATGGCCCAGATTGGCAGCAGCAGCAGCGCACTGGCGGCCCACCAAGGAATCTTCTTTCGGGCGCCAGCCGCTTCGACGTAGGTAGCCACGGGATCTGGCGGTGCTTCGACCGTTGCAGTTGTAACAGTCGCCTCGGCGGTCACTGGCGCGCTGGTGGTTGACGACACATCGGTAGTTGGTTCGGAATCCTCAGCCGGAGCAGGGGCGCCGGTGGCCTTGGCCTTGGCGGCCTGCGACCGTTTTAGAAGGTGCTCGGGTATTTCGGTCAACGTGGGCTCTGAAGGAGTCGGGCGGGTCGGCGACGTTGTTGGCGCCGGCCAGCGGATGCATCGGTTGGTTCCGGGTCACGGCGAGGTTAGCGCCGTGTGTGGCGACTGCGGGACCCCAGACCTAGCCGCGACGAACTACCTCTCGGATAGGTGGTTGAAGACCTTGACTTGGTGATAGAAATCGTTCTGGGGTCGACGCCATAATCCGACCGCACCGTCCGCGACGGAGGCTACCGATTCCCGCCTGAGACATCCGGTGGTCGGTCGTCCGCGACGACTGTCCAACCGTTAGCATGGTGCCCGCACCCTTGTGCACCATTTCACAAAGTCCGCTGGAGCCGCCGAGGGAGGGCCTAGATCGATGGTCGCATTCGTGACTTCCATCATCGTCACGGTGTTCCTTGTCGGTGGTGTCGACTGGTACCGGAAGCGCACTCCAGCCGATAAGGACTTCACCTGGGGCGAGGCGATGGTCTTTGCCACCTATATCTTTTTCATCCTCTGGTGGGTCTACGGTGTCGTCCCCCACCAGTGGCTCACCTGGGCTGACAGCGAGCTCAACTGGCGACCCGACCGCTTCATGGTTGGTCCAGAGTTGCCGTGGACAGGTGATCAGGGAATCGTTGAATGGGCGCTGCCGTTCACCATGACCTATCGGGTCATCCGGGACGTGGTCGCCGTTCTCATCTATGGGATTGCATTGGGTGGCAACGTTGTCTACTGGATGCAGTGGCAGAACCGTGGCAAAGAGAAGGACGCCCCGAAGCCGACCTCCGAGTATGGTCGCCCCTTGATCCGTGAAGGAGCTGGCGCATGAGTGTCACCGACGCCAACCCTCCGCATCCAACTTTCGTCGACGACTACGTCCTTCGGGAGGTTGATGCTGACTGGATGACGACGAACAATCGGGTCAAGCAGTTCATTCACATCGATCAGTCTGAGTGCATCATGTGCGAAGGCTGCGTCGATATCTGCCCTTGGAAATGTATTCATATGGTTAGTCCCTCCGCGGTGGCTGAGTCGGTCGACACCGAACAGCCGGGGACCGATCCCAGTGACCACGTGATCTTTACCATCGACGACGATGTGTGTACCCGGTGTGCCCTCTGCGTAGACCGTTGCCCGACTGGGGTCATCATCCTTGGCAAGTGCAGCGATGCCCCCGCAGATGGAGATTCTCATCAGCGGACTAATACCCATGGCTACGGCTATGGGATGAGGTTGGGCTGAAAGGTGGTCTGGGTGTACGCGCGAACGACGGTTTTACAGGAGAACGGACATCGTGGCTGACGAGAAGAAGCCAGCAGGTCAGGCGCTGCAGGAACAAATCAGCCAATTGACCGAGCAGGTCCAGGGTTCGCAGGCTTGGAGTTCGATCTTTCGACCGGGCTCGATCTTTCGAAAGGGCTACAACGACAGCCCGCGAAACCGGTCCTACGTGATCATGAACAGCGTCCTTTATCACCTCCACCCTGTGAAGGTGAAGCGGCACGCGGTGAAGGTCAGTTATACGTTATGCCTCGGCGGCCTTTCATTCTTCCTGTTCATCTTGTTGACAGTGACTGGCATCTTCCTGATGTTCTTCTACCGGCCAACTGCCGCCCAGGCTTGGGACGACATCCAAACCCTTCAGACCGCAGTCGGCTTTGGTTTGCTAGTCCGGAATATGCATCGGTGGGCTGCCCACCTCATGGTTTTGACAGTTTTCTTGCACATGGCTCGTGTCTTCTACCACGGGGCCTACAAGCCGCCCCGTGAGTTCAACTGGGTAATCGGTGTGATGCTCCTGCAGTTCACCCTGCTGCTGTCCTTTACTGGCTACCTCCTCCCTTGGGACCAATTGGCCCTCTGGGCGGTGACTGTTGGGACGAACATGATGGGATTCACGCCGGTATTTGGTGAACAGGTGCGTTTCGTCCTGCTTGGTGGCGTGGAGATCGGCACGGACACCCTCTTGCGTTGGTACACCCTGCACGTCCTGATGCTCCCGTTTGTGTTGGTTATTTTCCTCGCTGTTCACTTCTGGCGCGTCCGCAAGGACGGTGGCATCTCGGGCCCGCTGTAGGCCGGATGCCCAGGATCAGGACTGACTAATGACCGAGATTCCCGAACACCTCCGCAAGCGGGCAGAGGCCGCTAAGGCCAAGGCGCAGGCTGCGGCAGGCGGCGGTGAGGCTGCCGCCGAAGCGCCAGCAGTTGACACAGCGGTGACTGACGAGAAGATTCCCTCTCACCTACTAGACCGTTCAACCGCGGCAGCGAACCAACCAGTCATGGATACTGGTGTTCCTGCGGTTCCGGTCGGTGGGAGCGGCCCGGACGGTCACAATCAACGCCTGTTGACCGTCGTTAAGTCAGGCTCCATTCAGGACACGAAAGCCACGCCCCAAGACAAGGTCCATGTCTGGCCCCACTTGCTGCTAGCAGAATTTCTGGCAGCACTCGCAATCACGTTGTTCACCACGCTCTTCTCGATCTTCGTGAACGCGCCTCTGCTCGAACTGGCCGACTTCAACAAGACACCGAACCCTTCCAAGGCGCCTTGGTACTTCCTCGGTCTCCAGGAATTGCTAACCATGTTCCACCCGATGGTGGCTGGGGTGACGATCCCTGGGATCGGGCTGTTCGTTCTGATCTTGGCTCCTTACATTGACAAGAACCCGTCTAAGCGGCCTGAGGACCGCAAGTTCGCTATCTCCTTGATGACCGTGCACCTCATGTTCTGGGCGGTGCTGGTAATGATTGGCTCGTTCTTCCGGGGACCCGGCTTCAACTTCATCTTCCCGTGGAACTCCGGCCTCTTCTTCGAACTGTGATCGCCTTGGATCCTCTTACCCTGTCCGCCTCTCTATTGGCATCCAGGAGCTGACCCGTGGGCGTCGTTATCGCTGTCGTCATTTTGGTTCTTTTGGCCGTAGTCGTCCTCGTGGGCGCGTCGAAGCGTCGTGACCGGACTGCAGCCGGGCTGTCCCGCCAGGCTCGTAAACGCAACGTCACCAATCCCTTGCTGGGCGGTTCTGGGGAGGATCTCCCAACCGGCCGCGAGGTCGAGGCGGCTGCGGCAGTCGCCCGTTCGGGTGCCGGTCTAGCTACCGTCGAGTCGGCTCCGACGGAGCCCTTTGTGGCTCCCGACCCTCAGGCGGTCGGTGTAAGTCGTCGGCAGTTCTTCAATCGCAGCCTCGTCGGCATGATGGGTTTTGGCCTGTCAGGCTTCGGCGGAGCCAGCATCGCATTCCTGTGGCCTCAAGGAGTTAGTGGCTTCGGTTCCAAGATCAAGGTCGGAAACATCGTCGAGCTACTGGCTGACATCGATGCCAACAACGGCTTTCTTTACAAGCCGGAGGGCCGTATGTGGATCACCGCCTACCCCAACGGCGCCGTGGAAAAGGCTCGAGCAACATACTCCGCCCCCGAGTTGGCAGGAATGACGTCTGGTGTCGAAGGAGGCTTCGACGCTGGGGTCGTGGCCCTTTACCAGAAGTGTCCACACCTCGGATGTCGGGTTCCGAACTGCGTGTCATCGCAGTGGTTCGAGTGCCCGTGCCATGGTTCGCAGTACAACCAGGTCGGTGAGAAGCGCGGTGGTCCTGCACCGAGAGGAATGGATCGCTTTGCTATGTCGGTCGCCAACGGCGTCCTGACTGTCGACACAGGCACCATCATCCAAGGCCCGCCGATCGGCACAAATACCACCGGCCAGGAGGCCGAAGGACCGAATTGCATCGGACAGGCCAGTGGCCACTAGCCCGTGGATTCCGTGAACGACATGAACGCATTCCTCCTCGCCAGCACTCAGCGAACCATCGGCTGGGTCCTCGCGACCGTCGTCTTGGTTGGCATGGGGGTCTACCTCCTTTTCAGCTTCCGGATCGGCAAGCGGGAGGTCGGCTCCGAAATCGACTTGGCGCCCAACCGGGTCAAGCACGCTGACGATGACGAGTTGGAGACCCGATTTCTAGATCGCAACTTGGCTTGGTCTCTGGTAACCCTCACCGTGATCTCACTCATCCTGCCCCTCTACTGGCTCATGGAGCCAGCTCGGCAGGACAATGCCGCCTACGGATGGGTGAAGCGTTTTGAGAAACGGGGAGCTAACAACTACGAAGAAGCTTGCGTCAGTTGCCACGGTCCCGGCGGTGTGGGTGGCGTAGCCTCCTATACCCTCACAGACGCAAACGGCGGTTTCGTGGCTCAGGTCGAATGGAAGGCTCCGTCGCTTACCACTGTCCTCAGCCGATTCGATGAGTCCGAGGTGGAGCACATCCTCAACTACGGACGTCCCGGTAGTCCCATGCCGGCTTGGGGGCTGCCTGGCGGTGGCCCGCTGACCTCCCAGCAAGTCCACCAACTGATCGTTTATCTACGGTCCATCCAATTGACGCCAGAGGAGGCTGCCGCAGAGGTGCAGTCAGGCTTGATGGCCGGGGCACGAGCCATTGTGGTTGACCGCGACCCGGGTCTGACTGAGGCTGAGGACGTTGCGGCGGCGGCTGAGAACTGGTTAATCGAAGCCTCTGACCCTGCAAGTGGGAACTACTTGGCCTACGGCGAACTACTGTTCAACAACCCGGCCGGTCAGGGAGCCAACAACTGCGCTCGCTGCCATACTCCTGGATTCTCCTACGGAGCCACCAGTGAGGAGGCGACGGCCGAGTTGATGACCGAATGGCCTCGCCTCGCTGAGGCCGGGGTCCTTACTGGTTACCAACCCGGCCGCGGTCACGTAGGTCCCAGCCTCATAGGCATCGAGACGCACTTCCCGACGGCTGCAGGGCAGGAGGACTTTGTTCGAACGGGATCTGAGGTGGGGAGCGGTTACGGCAATGCTCGCTCGGGTACAGGCGGCATGCCTGGTTTCGGAGGCCGGACGGACGACCTAGACGTGATCGGTACAGTCGTTCGGTCCCCGGTCCTCAGCCCGGAACAAATCGCTGCCATCGTGGCTTACGAGAGGAGCCTGTGATGGAAGCCCTGGTCATGCTGGCCGGTTTGGCTTGGGATCCCGAAATTCGCGGCATCCTCACCGTAGTTACTGGATTCGTTGTCCTGATGGGTTCGATCTGGCTGATCGTGGCCACCAACTCAGGCATCCGACTGGCCACTCTCATGTCGGCTGCCGCCCTCATGGGCTGGATGGTCATCCTTGGGAGCGCCTGGTGGATGTATGGCTCCGGCTGGAAGGGTGATGCTCCCAGTTGGAAGACCATCGATATCAACGTGGGCGATCTCGGCGCCAGCGGCCTGATGGAGGCGCGCTTGCTACCCAACTCCGACGAAATGCCTACCGCCTACGAACTGGTCGTCGCCTCCGGCGATCCGACCGCAATTTCCGAGTTCAACACCCTTCCAACCGCCGGTGAAAACCCTGACCTCTCGGCCGACGAGTTGACGGCTTTGCAGGCCGATCGACAACTGCGCAACGAGATCATCACCCGTTCCGAGTTAGCTGCCGTGGCACGTAACGTCACCGACGATGCGGGCCTACGCGAGTTGGGTCCATGGCGCCTCCTAGCCACAACCGAGGCTGGTGACGCCCAGGCTCAGGCTGCAGCCGACGTTCTCGCCCACCCCGACCTGGGTTTTGTAAGTTCAGCCGATTACAAACTGCTTGACGCCTACACAATGGGCGGCAAACCGGCATTACAGGACGACCCGAACCGGTGGGATCGGATCCGCCACTGGATCACGAATTCTGCGCGTATCACCCACCCGACCCGTTACACCGTGGTGCAACTGCAAGGCGTGTTGGACCAGGAAGTGGCTCCCGGTGAGGCTCCGCCCCGTCCGGTGGTCGATCCTGAGGAGCCGGTCGTTTCCGTCGTCATGGTTCGCGACCTGGGATGGGTCCGCCTTCGTCCGGCACTGGTAACCATAGGGTCACTGCTGGTCTTCCTCGCCCTCTGCTACTGGCTCCACGTTCGAGACAGGGAGCTCATGGAGCGGCGCAGGGAGTTCGAGTCCTCAAAGGCCTGAACCCGTGACCATCTCGGGTTTCTTGGGTGGAACTGGGAGCGAGTGACGTGCTCGGCCAGTACCTACCCGTCGTCGTCCTCCTCGTCCTCGCCGTCCTCTTCGCGGCGCTGAGCTTCGTGGCGTCGCGCCTTCTGGCGCCCCGCCGCCCCCACGACCGCAAGGCCGCCCCCTACGAGTGCGGCATCATCCCCGGCCGGGAGACCCCGGAGCGCTTCCCAGTGAGGTTCTTCTTGGTGGCGATGATCTTCATTGTCTTCGACATCGAAATCGTCTTCCTCTACCCGTGGGCCGTGGCCCACGGCGGCCTCGGCCTGTTCGGCCTAGTCGCCGTACTCCTCTTCTCGTTGGCTGTTTTTGAGTCGTTTGTGTACCTGATCGGCAACGGCGCGCTGGAGTGGGGCCCGGTCCGTCGGGTCCGCCACGCCGTGTCGCCGGCACGGACGTCCAGCTCGACCATCCGCCGGGCCGGGGTCCGCGAAGTCGGCCTCGAGGGGCGCAATGCCATGGACGCTGCGTCGGGCGACGATGCCGGGAGGGCCGCCTGATGCCCCGCATCCCCGGCGTCGGCGACACCTCGGCCATCCTCGACGACGGCCTCGAGGGCCTCGAGCACAACTTCGTCACCGCCCGCGTCGAGGACCTCGTCAAGTGGTCGCGGGCCCGGAGCTGCTGGCCGGCCACCTTCGGCCTGGCCTGCTGCGCCATCGAGATGATGGCCACTGGCGCCGCCCACTACGACCTGGCCCGCTATGGCATGGAGGTCTTCCGGGCCTCGCCCCGCCAGGCCGACCTCATGATCGTGGCCGGTCGGGTCTCCCAGAAGATGGCCCCCATCCTCCGCCAGATCTACGACCAGATGATGGAGCCCAAGTGGGTCATCTCCATGGGCGTGTGCGCGTCGAGCGGCGGGATGTTCAACAACTACGCCATC
>MDTE01007774.1_pt1 | contig 32921 bp, 48 predicted proteins | sample 811231 | NCBI WGS metagenome assembly MDTE01 (sample SAMN05326651, study PRJNA326480) | marine metagenome | isolation source: seawater | place: Indian Ocean: Red Sea | collected 2010
AAAGGTGGATTAAGATTTCATCCATCGGTAAATCTCAGTATCATCAAGTTCCTTGGGTTTGAACAAACATTCAAGAACTCACTCACGGGACTTCCTATGGGTGGTGGTAAAGGTGGTAGTGACTTTGACCCAAAAGGCAAAAGTGATGCAGAGGTGATGAGGTTCTGTCAGTCATTTATGGTTGAGTTGAGTAAACACATCGGACAATTTACCGATGTACCTGCCGGTGATATTGGTGTTGGTGCAAGGGAAGTTGGATTCTTATACGGTCATTACAAACGTTTACAAAATGAAGTAGTCGGAGTTTTGACGGGTAAAGGTCTGGACTTCGGTGGTAGTTTGGTAAGAACCGAAGCAACTGGATATGGTTGTTGTTACTTTATGAAAGAAATGCTCGGAGTTCTTAATGATAGTTTTGATGGAAAGAAAGTCACAATTTCAGGTTCAGGAAACGTAGCAATATATGCAATGGAAAAAACAATTGAACTTGGTGGTACGGTGGTTGCAATGAGTGATTCAAGTGGATATGTGTATTCGTCTGCCGGTCTTAAACTTGATTTAATGAAAGACATTAAAGAAACTAAAAGATTGAGAATAGAAGAATATGTAAAACAAGACAAAGACGCAGTATTCAGCAACACAGGAAGTATATGGGATGTTTCGTGTGAAGTGGCACTTCCATGTGCGACTCAAAACGAATTGGAAAAGAAACACGCAGAACTTCTTGTTCGTGGTGGTTTGATTGCAATTGCAGAAGGAGCAAACATGCCATGCACACCAGAAGCAGTTGAAGTGTTTCATAAAAACAAGATTCCATTTGGTCCGGGTAAGGCATCAAATGCAGGAGGTGTTGCCGTAAGTGGATTGGAAATGTCACAAAATAGTATTCGTGATAGTTGGTCGTTTGATAAAGTTGATAAAAAACTTCAAGGTATCATGAAGAATATTCACGACAATGCGTATGAAGCTTCCGAGAAATACAATGATAAAGGTAATTATGTTATGGGTGCTAACATCGTAGGATTTCTAAAAGTAGCAAATGCAATGATTTCACAAGGAATTGTATAAGGAATATATTTATATACATGAGTAAATATGTTGATGATGTAATTAAAAAAGTTGAGGAAAAAAACCACTCCGAACCGGTATTCATTCAAGCAGTAAACGAAGTGTATTCAAGTTTACATTCAGTAATGGATAAACATTCCGATTTTAGAAAAGCAAATCTTCTTGAACGATTGGCAGAACCAGAGAAGCAAATTATATTCAGCATACCTTGGATTGACGAAATCGGAAACGTTCATGTTAATCGTGGATATAGAGTTCAGTTTAATAGTGTATTGGGACCATACAAAGGTGGGTTGCGATTCCACCCAAGTGTTAACTTGGGAACAATGAAGTTTCTTGGATTTGAACAAACTTTTAAGAATAGTTTAACAGGTTTGCAAATTGGTGGAGCAAAGGGGGGAAGTGATTTTGATCCAAACGGAAAAACCGATTTGGAAATTATGAGGTTCTGTCAGTCGTTTATGACAAAACTCCATGATCACCTCGGTCATAAGACAGATGTACCCGCAGGTGACATAGGAGTCGGATTCAAAGAGATAGGGTATCTGTTCGGTCAGTATAAGGCACTACATAGCAAATATGAACCAGGACTCATTACTGGTAAAGCACCTGCATGGGGTGGTATTCAAGGTCGCAAGGAAGCAACTGGTTTCGGAACAATTTATTTTGCGGAAGAAATGCTAAAGAACCATCACACGGATATCAAAGGAAAAATCATTACTGTTAGTGGGTTCGGTCAAGTATCTTTTGGAGTTGTAAAGAAAGCAGTTGAAATGGGTGCAAAGGTAGTTACAATATCAGGACCAGACGGATATGTACACATGAAGAATGGTATCAAAAAGAACATGATTCCTTACATGGAAGTTCTTCGTGAATCCAACAAAGACATCGTTAAACCTTTCGCAGAAAAATTCGGAGTGGACTATATCAAGGGCAGAAAACCTTGGGAAGTGCAATGCGATATAGCAATTCCAAGTGCCATCCAAAACGAAATTACAGAAAAAGATGCGGAAATGCTCATCGATAATGATTGTAAATTTGTTGTAGAAGCAGCTAATATGCCATGTACAGAGGGTGCTATAAAACTCTTTAACGACAAATTAGTGGTAGTTGCTCCATCCAAAGCAGTAAACGCAGGTGGAGTGGCAGTATCGGCACTAGAGATGCGTCAGAACGCAGGGTGGGATAAGTGGAACTTTGCTCAAGTGGATAATAAACTAAGAACTATAATGAAACAGATACATATTTCATGTCTGAAGCACGCCAGGAAATACGGAACAGAGGGTGATTACACGTTGGGAGCAAATGTCGGTGGTTTCCTGCGAGTGGCAAGAGCAGCCATTGCTCATGGAATTATTTAAGTGGTTTGATGTGATTAATTTTCGGAATTGGTAGTGCCTTTTTTTGTGAAATCAAAGCTCCGTCCATTTCTCTTGTAGGATACCATCCGATGGGTTTAATATTTGGAAACCCACGCCTACCTTTATCTAAGAATAAAGAAACTCCTGTATTATTTTTGAGAGATATATCAAAAAATATGCGATGTCGTAGATTTACACACGATTCCCTATCCCACACCTTGTCAGTTTTTGGTATATCGGGATCATATACCAATCGGTATTCAAGCAAAAATGTATTATCAATTTCATAATTTGTAAGTATTTTAACTACACTTGAGTTGAATACAACATCTCGGAGTTTTTTGCTATTTTTTAATCTTTTAATATGGTCTTTCCATGTACCAGATATGCCGTTGATTGTGGCATATTTGGTGTCCAGTGCATCCTCAAAGGAATACATAACATCTACACTATCCCACTCAACCTGCCTATGCAATTCCGGTGTAATATTTAGAAGGTCAAGTGTCCATAAATTTATACACATTTCCGAATCACCTGCTTTTATATACAAATACTTTAACCAAAATGTGTCATTACCATCGACAGAGTCTCCGTCTGCATATGATAACCACGAATTCATAACAAACCGGTTGTCTGCCGAAAGATTGTCTAATAAGACATAGGGTCCTGGACGAAAATGTGACATACTCTATTTAAGTTTGGCAATTAAATCGGGTTCTTCTTTCCGCACAACTTTCATAATAGAATCTGGTACATGTACCATAGAATCGGTCATAAATAAATAATCCTCGACAACAGGCTTTTTATATGACATAAATCCAATCGATTTTTGTGTCACACTAATAACTTTCAGTGGCATAAGTCTACCATAAATTCCTTTTGTATGCGAAAGCTTGGACTTGGTTGCAGTAGACCTAGCCTCTTGCAACCCCACAAGAGTCCAACTTAAACAGGCACTCAAAGTGTCGGCATAATGTTCAGCAATAAAGTCATCTTCGACAATTATAATTTCGGCCTTATATAGTTTTTTCTTGAATATTTTCGCAAGGTAACGTTTAATCATGTATATAAATATATCAACATATGTGAATATTACAATGAATAATTTTATAAAACCAAGAAATTATATTCAAATAAACCCACTATATATAGTTCCATATATATTAGTGATGTTTGGCATATATGCATCATATATGTTAATTAAAGGAATTATATATATTTATATACACATAACTGCTAAATAAAATGAAAGACGATTATTACGATTTACTTGGAGTAGCAAAAAGTGCAACTCAGGAGGAACTTAAAAAGGCATATAGAAAATTGGCAATTAAGTGGCATCCAGATAAAAACAAAGACAATCCAGATGCCGAAGAAAAATTTAAGAAAATTTCGGAAGCATATGAAATATTATCGGATGAAGACAAACGTTCAAAATATGATCAGTTCGGACATTCGGCATTTTCCGGAAATTCCGGAGGTCATGGTGGATTTCATTCCAATCCATTTGACATATTTAATAGTTTCTTCGGAGGATCGGCAGGTGGCACATTTTCTTCTTTTTTTGGAAATGATCAAGGTCAACAAACAAAAAAAAGTGCAAGTCTACAGGTAGCAATTGAAGTTCCCTTAAAAAACTTAGTCAATGAAACGGAAAGGGAACTTAAATACAACAAACATATACATTGTAAATCATGTAATGGGTCAGGTGAAACCTCACAGACAACAACCTCGGTCTGCCCGCAATGTAATGGTAAAGGAGCAGTATTTAGGCAAATGGGAATAATGCAAGTTCAACAACAATGCCCCAAGTGCTCAGGGACTGGCCAGACAATTACAAATCCATGTCAACCCTGTAAAGGTCGTGGGGTGGTACAAGATAGAATAAATATCAAAATAAAAATACCCAAAGGGGCACACACTGGAACAAGATTAAAAATTGCAAATGCAGGAAATGCAATTAAAGGAGGAGTATCTGGAGATTTGTATGTTACAATTCATGTAATTGACGATCCAAAATTTTCCAGACAAGGTGATGATATTTTTTCGGAAGAGTTTGTTGATTTTATAGATATGATACTCGGCACTAAAAAAACAATTCAATCTATACGTGGCAATGTCAACATAACGATACCTTCATTAACTCAATCCGATGCTATCTTAAATGTAAAATCTCAAGGACTTCCTAATTTAAGGACAAATCACATAGGTGATATGTATGTTACATTGAGAACTAAAATTCCAAAAACTTTATCACACGAACAGAAAAGCATATTGGAATTATATAAAAAATCTAAATAATTATTTTTTTCGTTTTCTCGGACCGAAGTTTCTAATTGGTTGTGCTTTGTTCGACGATTCGTATGATTTTTTATGCTTAAGACGATATATTATACGCCCTTTGGTGAAATCATACTTACTAAGTTCAACAAGCACTCTATCCCCTATGGTTAATTTAATAAAATGTTGTTTTAACTTTCCAGCAAGAACACACAGAAGAGTTTTTTTATTTTCTCCAAATTCAAGTTCAACATCAAACATAGTACCAGGAAGGAGTTTTTTGACAACACCTTCAACTTCTACGATATCCGGATTATTTTTACGAGACATTTTGATTATTGTGCAATAATTTCATGAACCAATCCATACTTCAAGCACGTCTTGGCATCCCACCAAAGATCGTGTTTTAAAATTTGATCCATTTTCGTCTTTGGTACTTTCGTCTTTGTTTCGTAAATTTCTTTGATTCGTTTAATAAGATTTTCACTGTTTACCATGTCATCTTGCAATTCAGAGAACTTCCCCCAGTGCTGAGAACTCAGTTGGTGAATTAGCATATATGAATTTTCGGTAATATATCGTTTTGCACCACATACACTCATTATTGTACCTGCACTGGCCGCACATCCATCAATGTATGTATATACGGGTGCCTTTGAGGTCATGATATAATCGATACTTCCAAATGCAGCGAATACACTACCACCGTAACTATTAATTCTAAGATGTAGTGGTGGAATAATGGGCATATTCAACTTAATGGAAAGCATTTGCATTTCACGGTCCATGTGGGAAAGTTTATGATTTAATTTAAAGTTTTCTTTTAGAGTCACGGAACTATAGAAGTATATGATGTTATCATCACCCTCAACCGTGTCCATCGTACCCGCATCACCCGCACGTGCTTTCTTTTTCTTTACAACTTTTTTTGGAGAAACATCTCCACCGTCATCTATATTATATTTCCAGTCAAACATTTTATCGTATTCTTTTTGGCTTATCGGTTTTGACAATTGCCACCTTGGAACGTGGGTCATATTCACGGCAGATTCTAATCCAATAATCTGCTTCTAGTCTAGCATCATGTTCAGATGTGAAGTTTCTATCGGAAGTTCTACGAGTGTCACGTGTAACTACGAACACTGTTTCCGATTCATTTCCATTCTTTTTGTAATATTGGTTGTTATTTTTCATATATATATATATTTTAGTTATTATTTGGGAGAATGATATGTGAAGATGACTTGATATCAATGACACTCTCTTCATCTAAATCATCATCGTTCTCGTCCGATTTTTTTTCCAGTACAATTTCCGCCGGTGGGTTAGGTAGTTTATCCGACTCGACGGAGTCGACCGAATTTTTTGAAGGGGTTTGCTTTTTATCATATCCGTATGTATTGTTATACATGGCATTGACCATTTCCAAATCTACTTCCGACTCGTCAGAGTCGACAGAATTTTTTTTCAGAGGGTTATCGGTGCTTTGCTGGACACATCCAGCAAGAATAGATTCACTTCTACGAGGGTCATCAAAGTCAATAAGACCTTCACACGGATTGCCAGGTTCACCTTCTACACCTCGTTCCGAGTAAAGATTGGAATCATCGTGACCTTCTTCATCTTCACATTCTCCGTGGGTGTCCCAATCAAATTCATCATAGTCCTCGTCATTATATTCATTACCTTCATCATCGTAAAAATAGTCATCGACCTCGGCCGAAAACACACCATCGGAATCATAATAAACGGGTGCTTCATACTTAGGAACTAAATCAAATGGATTTTCAATTTCTTCGTGGACAACATAACGATAGACACGAACCTTTTGACGATTGCTATCTTCGGGTACACTAACAACATCCGATGGATTGACCTTCACGGTTACAAGTCGGTCACCATTAAGGTTACCTTCTTCGTCTTGAGAAAAGTTTCCGTAACAACGAACATACTCAATGCTACCACAATGAAGTCCACTTGAACAATGAAGTTTAGGGTCAGCAGTTACTTCTTCATAAGGCATCTTAACCTTTTCACCGACCTTATTGGAAATCGTTCCAGTATACTTGTCGGTATAATCACGTTTAATTGCCTTGTAAGCAAGGAAGCATCCATCTTCGGTGATAGGAAGGTTCTCATGCTCCAAGAAGGTATAAAGTTGGTCTATGCTACCTTCAGAGGGATTGTCCATAAGATTGACGAGGAAGTTCAGCATAGGTTTTGCTTCATCTCCGTTGTGAATCATTTCCACGATACGTTGCGTAAGAACATTGTGAACAATCGTTCCGTTGTAAATAAGATTATCTCCATCAACCGCAATCAGTCCATTGGAGAATTCCTTGTATCCGTTTTTGACATCAAGAAGTTCCTCAACTTCGAGGAAATTTTTTTGAAGCAATGCTTTCTTAATCTTGTAAAAATTAGGATGAGATTTGCCGACAACGGACGGACCCGTTTCGGAAATTAGAGTAATAGTTGAGTCGGTTATGATACTTTGCATTTTCTTTTCTTTCTTTTTAGGATTCTTCAAGTGGTGGAAGACCGTGCCTCGCACGACTTCTATTTTTATTTTTAACTTGTGCCCGATACATTTTTGGTGTAACCATTGTTCCGTAAATGCCCTTTCTCAAAGGACCAGAACTTCGACCGGATTTTTTTGCAATGGTGTAAAGTTTTGCTTGAGTTTCTTTAGAAGGTAGTCGTTCTTCGGGTTTTCCCTTTTTACTCATTGATTACCTCCGTTCTTATCACGGGTTTCTTCAATTTTAACATACTTGTACTTTTTTGCAAGTTTTGCTTGCTTTCCCATACCGAACTTCTTCTTGAGTCGGTGCTTCCAATGTTGAGATGCTTTCATAATTATATATATTCCTTTTAGTTAAATTTAATATTATAATAATACTTGATTTGATGTCTTTCGTCAACTTTTTTTTAATTCCATTCGGAATCAAAAAAAACTTTCCTTAGACTTGTTAGTATTCATTGACATTATTTCTTTGTGGAATTTATCAATTCCATGTATTCCACAAGATTCTTCATAGAGTCTTTCCAGTTACCAGTGTCTCCCAAAGCACCTCCCATAAACCTTACCATAGGATATTCCTTGGAAAGCATATAACGAGTGTCCTTGAGGTCGTATGATACCTTAGAGTCAAAGAACTTTGTAAGATTTGGAGAATCCATACACCCACGACTCAAGAATTGAGCAATCATTCTCAAATCGTCAACGAGAGAGTTATCCTCATCGGTAATTTCAGAAGATGCAGTATTGTTGATTCCAATGATTCTACGAATCTTGAAAAGTTCCTTTACCAATTCATCGTTATCCGATTCCTTGAGCAGAATGCAGACCTTCTTAAACACACGATTGTTTATAAGAGTAGAAACCATCTTGTAGGAATCATGAGTCTTGAAGTGAAAAAACTTCTTTGACACGACACTTTGATATACCTTGTTGGATTTGTTCTTGAAAGTTTCCACAATAAAATCGGAAATCACATCAAATACGTTCTTGAAATTAGGATACTTATGCAACCGTTTGGTTTTACCAACCTTAATTCCGTAAATCTTAACACCATCTTTCTTGTCAAGAACATTGCCCAAAAGACTATGCAACGAACGATTTGTATACTCGTTATCGTTTTGTACAATTTTCCAATTCTTAATAGGTACGTAATACACAACCTTCTTAGAGTCTAACGTCAATTCTTCTTCGTTGTCCCAATTACCACGTGCGTTATACCACCATGAGTCACCAGTTAGTTCATGACCAAGTATCGTTCCCTTGCTTGCAGTAGAGTGGTTGTAAGACCTCGTAGGTTTCTCCAATTCGGAAGTCTTGCGAACCTTAGAAGGATACCCAATAAGTTTAAGATACTTACGTTCCTTGTTGGTGAACTTATCAAACATAAGAACAACCTTTCCTTGATTCTCACGAACATAATGATTTACACGACTAACACTTCCAGTCGGAAGGTCATTTTGAAAGAATTCAAGTTCAGTATCAAATGGAATGATTCCATGCACCTCACTTCTACGATTAACTTTGTCCGCACCACGATACCGATTCCTCTTGGGATAACCCAACCAAAACAAACGATAGTCCATTTTTTCAAGATTAGGATTCTTGTCGGCATCACCGAAACGTTCGGAAACCTTCATGCCATTCCATGTAAGTTGTTCAGTCCACTTGAAATGACCAATGCTACCATTCCCCACGTCTCGGTCAAAGTCACTAAAGTATTCTTCGGTATAACCAATCATTGAGTTAAACAAAAGTCGTGCATCCCAAAAGTTCTCACACTTATTTAATTGGTCATTCATAATATCCTTAATTTCGTTGTAAACACGTTCAACGAAATTAACCATATATTCACGACCTTCACTTGTCCAACCGATTTCTTCCCGACTTGCCGTAACATCCAAGTCTCCGATGGGAACACGAAACACAATGTTGTTTACCAACCTACGATACTCGTAAGTTTCATTCCAACTATACTTCTTTTCAAAAGCATCATCAATATCAGAGAAGTTAAAAGGATAAGCAACATTACCCATAAGAATAATGGAATCGGAATAACCGAGTTGCTTGTCTACGTAATACCAACCGTTTCCTTCAAGAACCTTGGTTGGAATTTTAACTTCTTCCTTAGTTGCACCAATGGTAAGATTAGGAGTTACGTCAAAATAACCAAGAGTCTCTTGTGCAGACTCACGAAGTTTATCATAAGTGTTTGCTTCGGTAGGAGTAAACTTAACTTCAGTACCAGAGGGTTCGTCAGTATCTTCTTCAGAAATAATGGAAAAGTTGGGGACATCCTCGTCCAAATAGTTGATAACCGTAGTTTTCTTACCATCCTTCACACTAGTTACGGTAAATGCGTCACTAAGAGTAAAAGGAGTTTTGCTTCCCAGCCCCATGCAGCCGACAAAGTCGTTGCTATGAGTTTTGTTGCTATCAAAGTAAGTGGTGTAAGTGGTTTCAAGCTCTTGCTTGCTCATGCCAATGCCATAATCCCTAATAGCAAACCACGGTTCTGCCACACTAGGCAGGTGTACGTCAAAAGGGGCATCGGCATTACCATTGGCAACATGGGCATCATAGGCATTGGTGCTTAGTTCCCTAATGGGAGCTTTTATTTTGTCACTATATAAACCATCACTTAATATCTTAAATGCCTTTGCTGATGCTTTGATTGAATACTGAGTAGTATTGCTTAATGTATTGCTTACTACGTTTGGATTGGTTTTAACCTGCATAATAGATGTTAGTTGATGTAATATATGTTAGTGGTTTAATACAGTCTGAATAAGGACTACGATTTATTATAGTTATATTATAGTTATTTTGAAAATGGATTTCTATATCTCTCTCAATTATGTTATAAGACTACCACAGATGGGGATAGACGTCAACACTTATTTTTATAATTTTTTTATAATCTTGATTTATCCTAGTAGGAACGGGAAGGTGTTCCGCAAAATTTCTAGTTAGGATATACAGGTTCAAGTACAACATGAGCATTTAGAGAAATTTCATATGCTTGATCCATACTGATTCTATCTCCAACACTGACGATTAAGGGTTTTGAAGAATCGGGTCTTTGAACTTCAAAGAATACACCACCTTCAATCTTAGTAATTTCAAAAGAGGTATCTGCATTTATCATTGCAGCTGGATGAGTTCTTACGTATCTCTTGATTTGAACTATCGGGTCTTTCATATTGTCAAAGTAGGTATATTACCACTTCCGCAAAAATTAGTCAAGAACTAATTAATCTTTTAATAAAACTCTAGGAGTTCTGGTAGCAGTTAGTTCAGCAGATGATACCGAAGTCAAGGTAGTTTGATAAGAAGCAGCTATTTGAATTGCTTGCTCTCTTGATAGTCTGTCTCCTACACTACATGATACTTGAGGTCCTTCTCCGTATTCTTTTTTTGCTTGTTTGTTAACGTCTACTACAACTGCATTTTCCATTTCCACAATTTCAAATACACGATCAGGTGATACACTAGCAACAGGATGATTACCTGTATAACGAATTAAATGAATTTTAATAGGATTGTCCATTTTTTTTTTCAATGCAATCAATCAATTAATAAATCTTGTTGAGAAGAACCCTCTACGATTTCAATAGTATCCAATTCACTTTTTCCAAGTCTTGCGATGTCAACCAAGTGTTCAAGTTGCTTTTCATTCAGACATTCACCTACACGGATTTTCTTATCTTTAAATCCAAATGGGTCTGCATCTTCTGCTGGTACATTGATTGATGCACGATTTATTAATTTCTTCACCTTATATGGTAATGTAACGTTCTTCGGACAGTACTCAATGGTTACTCGTACATCTCTCTTGCTTTTACCCAATCCTAATAATGACATCATGTTAATAGTTTACCTTAAAATCTATAAATATATATATTGGTCAAGTTTAAGTTCGGTTTTTAACAATTATTTATTTATTTTTTTAAACTCATTGATACTAATTTCCAAACCAACGTTGACTAACCAATTTTCGTACTTTTTCATATCATTTTTCGTGATCTTATCAAGTTGTAGGAGTTGGAGATTGGTATGTGTGAGAGTTTCGGACGCAGGAAACTGCAAAGTTATGCTTATTTCTTCGATTTTATCATAGTTTAATGCAGTTTCCGTGACAAATTCCCAATTTAATGAGTTTCCTAGTGATTGTATTGAATTTTTAACTACAGAACGTTCGTCATCGTGGATGATTAATAGAAAATCTTGGTTATCATACGGGTTATCAACCACCGATAGTGCCAAGTTTATTACATTCTTGACATCCTCTTTTTCAAAATATAGTTTTCCATTGAGAGTTTTCATTGCATTGGTATCAATACCTTAGATACGATAAGATTTATAAACGATTCTTTTGATATACTTGTTCTTGACAATTTTCCATCGTCATCTATGTATTGAATGTTTACCATTTTAATTCCATCTATGTCCGAAATATCCAACACGTGATACAGATGATAGATGTATGTACTCAATACTGGATTGTACATCACCATCAAATAATCGTTTTTTATAGATACTGATGTGTTTTTCACATTATATAAATATTCGACAAATGGGAAAACACCTTTTTTGTATGATTGATTTCCCCAAGAAAAAAACTGGATTTTTTAAAAATTGAGATCTATGTGAAAAAAAGTTTTTTTCGTTCACCAAAAAAATGATATGAGTAAATATCTGGGAAAAAATGGTCACCCACACAAGAGTAGGTAAGGGCGACCTTCTCCAGGGGGTTTCGCCCTATGGTTACAAAAAAAAATTAGTTTTTCTTGGGGTCTACGGATTCCAAGTAATACACGTTCACCTTACCCAACCGGGAGTGATGGTATTTTTCAATTTTTTTTCTTGCGTTTTTAAAAGAAGTTCGTACTTCGTATAACGAACAACCTTGCAGTAGGCTTACAAGCACTATAATTAAAACTAATATTAAAAAGTTTCTAAAAAACAGTCCGTAAATCGTTTGCTTGGAAGTGGTGTTCACTTCCATATATATGATTTTGAATTACTTGGAGTCGTTTTTTGGTGGTATACGTGTATAAAAGTACACAATAAGCAACAAAGTTACTATACCAACGAATCCAGCCATGCTATCAAGTAGGTTTTGTATGTTATATACTACTACGTTACCTAGAAAGAAGTCATCACCGAACAATACTACTCCTAAAAGCAACAGTGGTATTAAACTTATTAATAGTAAGGTAAGTTGCTGAACGAAGTTGTTTACGTTTTTGAATATTTTTGTTATATGAAGGTTTTTCATAAGATCGTTGTTGGTTGTATTGGGATTGTCGTTAGTAATATTATTGTTTTGGGTTTCCGCATTTTTTCTATCCACCGCATAATTGCTAAGTGGTGAATGGGTTTCACGATAGTTGCCAGCCTGTTCAGGAAAGTCCTCAAGGAATTTTCCTTCTGCCGATTGCATTGAAACTGCCTTATACGTGATTGTAGTTGTATTTCCGTCCAGAGCATCGTTTCCGGTGGCATAGTACGAAATGTTATAGGTTTTTAATTCCAAATCCTCTGGGGCGTCTACCGGTTCAATGTAGTCGGGTAAAAACGATTTCTCGTATCCTAGAGATTTTAGTTCCAGATAAGCATCCGACAAAGTTTCCGCAACGATTTCGTGCTTTGTGACTTTTTTGCCGACTTTCCTACTAAAGAAATATTTCTTCATGTCGAAACCAGGAATCCGATGACCGTTCCAACCATACCCACAACAAGCAGATATAGTATAAGACAAACGATCATATCAACATATTCGTTCATAGTTCCATTAACTTTCCAATTGCAACAACGGTTGCAATTATTGCAAGAAGCAATGCTCCTACGTAACAGATTACTTTTAGTCTTGTCATATTTTTTTTGTCCTTGTTAATTTTTTTCGTAAGTGCTTGATTATCAGCACTTTATTTTTTTGTGAGGAAAATCTCATACAGTATGCAAAAGAGCATCAACCCCACCATAATGTAGCAAAATACTTCAATCATTGTTTAATTTGCGAAACACCACTTCATAGGTATCTCCATTGGGAGCATGAAATTGAACGTCTCGCCTTCCACTTCGCAAATCATACCCACTATCACCTTTTTCATATCCTTCATCATGCATCGCATTTACGATAACGTCATCTACTTCCATTACAGTATCACGTTGACGATGCTTGACTTCCGCAATTATATCCTCCGACTCTTGCTCCCGTTCTGCCAATGCAGACTCCACTCTCTGAGCAACCCAAGTCCGTGCAACCTCACTTTGCAAATTCAATTGCATTCCTGCAAGGTCTTCCAATGCCTTTTCAATTATTTTATTCATACTTCTATATTATAATATAATACAGTGGAAGTCAATAACTTTTTGCATGTCTACATGTATGGGTTTTATTTGTTCGGCCTAATATTGGCTATAGAGTCCTAATATTGGTTATAGAATTCTACAATGTATTTTCCGCCAGAACTCGCCAGAGCAAAACGCCGAGACCGCCGTATTGAGATTGAGTCTCAGTATCATCATAGGGTCTACCAATTCAGCAGAAGTCCCAGAATAATCATCAGCATCACGAAAAGCATTGCAATTCTTACGGTGGCAATTAGGTTATTTGGTTTCGGAAATTTATTGCTCATACAATCATAACTATCATTTTGTTTTTGCATCGCCGAGACCGCCTAGTTAGTGTAGATATGGAAAAACGTAAAAAGCAAAAAAAAAACGAGGTAGTTGCCCCTATTGCGATCTTTCAACCCATTCAAAGCAGAGCTTCCCTCGTTATATAAATACACTACCAAATTAAGGCGGATTTGTCAAGACTTTTTATAACTTATTTTACCCCATGAAAATGGAGTCCGTTTCGGATAGATAACTAGACCCCGCCCACCCACTCCTTGAGTGTACCAAAATCGCGCGGAAAAGTCAACTACTTTTTATAATAAAAATACAGCTAGTAGTAATAGTAATAGCAGTATGGCACATATACACGATACGGCATTGCAATCAGCACCCAGCAGCTGCTTAAATAACTTGACCTAGAAAAAATAATTTATTGCACTTTCGCAAGTTACTGCAATACATGGCCTTACGACCCATTGTAAACTTCAATTTATTTTTCGCAGCTGCCGGGTGCTTGCATTTCTTGCATTAGTTGCGGTTATGGGTAATGGCCAGTAGTAATAGTAATAGTTGGGCATACCGAGTAAAAGGGGCTTGACGTCGGTACTATTTTTTGATATGGCTGGCTATGGCAAAAACACATCGGACACGCAAGAGGGAACTATATTAAAATAGGGGTATTGTAGGCTATCAATCACCAGAAGGCATATAGCTATATAATATATGTAAATAAACGTATAAGCATATCAATACGTATACCTTGACACCGAGATAGCATTTGACACCCATTTCAAGGGGTATAATTGCGTTAGTAGGTGAAAAAGGTATTTTTGTGGACATATAGCCCTACCAATATGAATACCTTATCGGTCTTTATCAGGTTATATCAACTATCATCAATTATCATCAGTTGGAGGAGTTGGGTGCAGTTCATGGATGCAGACAGTTCTATCTATACGAACATTATACACAATACGATGTTTATACGCATTTATAGACGGGTTAGTATTCATGTCTATTGGTTTATATGATTCTGTATTATATGCTATATGCGTTGTGTATCTACTTGCTATATGGCTATTACCTCTATTACTATTACTATTACTATTATTCATTGTTTCCGCAAAAATTTGGTCATCCCGTGGGTGGGTTTTTATACTAGTGCTTTTCCATATCTGCACCAACTGGATGGTCTCGGCGAAATTGGGTGTCGGGGGTGATTGGAGGGGCTGGTGTATGTGCTAGTTGAAACGAGGAAGAAATCAAATGGTTGCGAAGCAAGCATTTATTTCTTTGGAGTGAAATTTTGGGGCAACATCCATATCCTTCTATCGTACCAATATAGCACTCGGGTGTTCTGATATAGCATGAAATAAATCCAACCAAAATCATACGAGTAAGCAAAGTTTCTTGGTTTTGCCATTGACCATACCCAACCAAGTTCTTCAAGGTATATCCATTGGTCTTTATTGAAGTTTACTTGGTTTGTTGTAGCATATGCCCATCCATGTAATTCTGTTTCTTTCCATGTATAGTCTTTATATGGATTATTTTCATCTTGAGGGTTTTCCCCCAAAAAATTTTGCTCGATTGCTGGTTCTTCCGTGCGGGTTTCCACCTCAATTTTGGGTTGCTTGGATTGCCTCATCATCTCCATAGTCTCTTGCATTCCTTCTCTCCAACTATGGCATTTCATCATATGATAACCAATGTGCAACGGAACTCCTGGATCTACGGTTTTGCAATGCTCACATCCACATAGCAAGTCTTTCATCTGGATGCCGACTTGACCGAAAATCAAACCAAACGGAATCGTTGCTATTATCAAGGCAAAATACGCCCCTTTTGAAAAAATTTTCTCGAACATCCAATTATATATATGGAGACTTACTGATTATCGTCTACGGATAGTTGACATCACGGGACGATGATCCGACCACTTGACCTTTATGACCTTATAGTCAAGAACCTTGAATTGCTTGCCTACGAATATGTAATCCAATATCTTTCTAGGATCGTAAGAACGGAATGTCAGCATATCCTTGGATAACCACTCATGTTTGAACTCGTTGAAATTGTTTGTATCCATTAGTGCGTCCCATGCTTCGTGATCATATTTCATTGGATGATGTAATGGTGTTAGATTAAAATCACCCATAATAACCATATTGTCATTTGAGATTTCCGCAAGTTTTTTCATTTGCACCAATCGTTTCTTCCCACTAAAGGGAGACAGATGAACATGAATTACGTCAAGTTCTCCTTGTGGAGTGTCAATCCTCGCAAGAGCATATTTTCTTGTTGCGATAAGTTTCTTGTCATCTCCATCTCTGAAGTATCCACTTGATATGTTCTTTATGGGATACTTGCTCATAATGGCATCACCGAACTTCACTTGATAAACTCCCAAATGAAATACGTGAGTTACGACTCTTGCGGTATATGGATAACCACACTTTTCCGCAATATAGTCAAGTTGGTCAATATTAAAATTCCACGATGAATCAAAATCCAACTCGGTAAATCCCACAATATCTGGATTCTCCCTTGAAATCGTACCGGAGATTCCATCTAAGTTCCGATATAGTTCCTCCCTATCCTTTATGTTCATCTGATGAAACTTGAGTCCCCGTCCATGTGCAATGTTCCACGTCATCACGGAGAGTTCCGTTTTATCGGAAAATGTGGGTTCTCGTTCCGTATAGTCAATTCTTGATAAGTTGGAAGTAACGCATCCAGAAAATAGTGCGCCGAAACCAATGACTATAACCATTAGTATGTGACGAACCCATCGCACATATATAAATAGTGGAAATTACTTAGTTATCCAATATCCACGTGAGAAACTATAAAAAAGTTTTCTGTTGGCATCGTAATAATACCATGCTTGATCATTGTTTGACCACATATAAGGGAAAACCTCTTTACAAGTCCATACCCAATCATCGTATTTGGGAAAATAAATCCAATTGTCATATGAACCCTTACCCAGAGGATATATCCAACCGAAGTCAGCATGATAAACCCAACCATTGTCTGCCTCATAGTAATAACCAAACCAATTCAAATGTTTCCAATTTGGGTATTCCGCAGTTTTTTCGGTTTCCCATAGTTCGTCATCCAGGACTGCACGAACACAACGAACACCAACTGCTCGTAATGCGGTTGTTGGTAATCTTTGGTGACGAAATGCAATTCTGAGATTATATCCCGTTTCGTAATTATTCTCATTTGAAAAAGAACCTCCTCGGTATATGCGTGTACCATCCGTATAATTTCCCGTTGATGGCAGTTTACTGGGACCACGGGGATTATCCCACGATGCAGGATTCGCATACCAGTTAGGATCATACCAATCCCAACACCACTCGGAAACGTTTCCCGTCATGTCGTATAATCCGTAGTCATTTGGTAGATACGACTTAACCGGAGTGCTTGCGTTGTCAAATTTGTCTCCACTATTACGATAGTTTGCCATTGACCCCGACAGAGCCTGACCCCAAGGATAGTTTGCTCCGATTAATTTTCCTCTGGCTGCTCGTTCCCATTCTGCCTCGGTTGGTAATCTATAACCACTTGCAGTCCAGTCAACGTTTTCGTTGTTTATGTCAACAGAACCCTTCCGATATACTGAAGTTTGCTCGGAATCTGTATAATAGCATGGTTTTCTTCCCTCTTTCTCACTACGAGCATTGCACCACTTGACTGCATCGTACCACATGACCATATTCATCGGATGCTTTTCTGGTGTTTCCGCCCAATAAGGTCCATCTTTTGCTTTTGCGGGTCTGTCACTAAAATCGTATCCGTTCTGAATTGCCCAATCTGCTATTTCAAACCAATACTCGTACGTAACCTCGGTTTCGTCCATATAGTAACTTGGCATACTAACAAAATGACTCGGAGCCTCGTCCTCAAGGAATCCATACCCACCAATGCGAAACGAACCATTTGGTATCAATTTCATTTCTTGTGCAAACGCAGTCAGCGTCAAAACTGCACACATCACCACACCCAACAACATATGTCTCATTTGAAGTTCCTATTAATTAAAATATAATATATAGTATTATATTGTCAAAATAAGTATCCGTAAATACTATTTTTGTATTTTGTCAATTTACATGACTGACCGGTTTGTGGTTCATAGACAATCCAACCACGACTTGTATGCACCAAATTCAATGCGTGTGCTCCAGTTTGAGTAATTCCCAATTGCGGTGTTTCGTGATAAACGAATATAACTCCCACAAGCAATCCTCGGTTCGGACTTGTAGTTTTTGTGGTGGCCAATGTCATCATGGTTTTATACATCATCGCATGGTCTTCGCAATCAAATGTTTCTCCAGGATGAGTATCTTTGTTGTTTTTGAAACTGTTCGTGGTTATTTTCTTGGAAAACTCCTTGTACCATTTGTTGTATTTTCTGAAATACTTGTAAGTGACTCCAACCAGTTGTTTATCATTTGCCAAGGTCAGTTTGTATTCAGGTTTTTCGTCCAACCTACTTTTCAGTTCCGCATATATTATTTCATGGGTTTTTATACCGATGTCGTATTTTGGAGTGGGTAGTTCTTCAAGAGTGGTGGAGAACAACGAGGTCGTAGTTAACAAGAATGCAGTCGCAATTCCGAATAACCAGTTCCTATGTGACCTCACACATATACATATAAGGGAAAACTAGTTAAATACCTTATAGTGTTGATCAAAAGAGAATCCGTCTACTGCATGGGGGAAGTTCAAATATATCGCATCTCCGAAATCAGTTGTATTATTGATTGCTGGAATATTGGTAAAGTAAGGAAAGTTTTGTCCATTTGAACCGAGTATCATGTCGTATATCTCTATTGTATCGGTTATGGATATTTTAACTGCTTCTTGAACATCGTATTTGTCTTTGATTTCAATTTTCGTATTATCAAGGGTTTCCACCGAAATTTGTAATGGCACGTCACCATTGGCATATGCAGTTCTTCTAGGATTCGGATTTTTGAACACCAACGACACAAGTATGCTATTGTCGGGTGTCAACCCCAATGCTATTTGCTCTGGATTGCAATATTCGTTGCCAAGTGGGTCTGAGTGGTATAACTCACATATTACAATATCTTCAAACATAACACAATATTGTATTATGTTTTGTACGTGTTTGCAATTATATTATGATTTAAACTGATTATAGAAATCAATTGCCGTTTCAATTTTGGCAACATCACATCCATATAACTTCTCAGTATTGTTGTGAAAAAACTGCACACATTCTGGAGAATGCTTGAATTCTATGTCAGTTTTTGTTTTCCAACGAAAGTCCACAACAGTGTCATCTTCATATTTTAACCATATCGTGAGGTCATCTTTTGATAAAATTCTTTCATCAAGATGCCACTTGTCCATTTTTTCTCTTTCCGATAATCCCATATTATTAAATATCAATCAATTATATTAAAATTTACATATCGTATTTTTCACCGAAGAAGGTGCGAACGTGTGGGTCATCTACCAAACGTGGTTCTTCAGTGAGTGGAATCTCCTGACACTCCGAAGTTTGTTCGTAGCACCCTGACGCATCTGCATATGAGTCAGGACACATTGGTTCTGTACCATCCATGCAAGAGCCTTCTATAAACTCGGAATAGCATGTATTACCTGGGGAGTCGTAGCAAGTAAGTGGACCCTTTAGATGATCTGGTAACGCATCATAAGATTCTTGGTCAAGTGCTTGAAGTCCAGACGCTTCGGGGGCCTCGGCCGGTGAGCAACTTGCACCCTCGTTTTCACAGGGTTCAAGATGTTGTCTGATAACCTTGACGTATAGACACGTCCCGTCATTCAGCCAGCTGTCACCCGGTATGCAGGTTTTGTGTGGTTTGCAACATCGTCCCCAGTCGTACTTACCTGGATAATCGGCTACCATATTGCCGAACCGTTCATCGGTATTGATATCCCCGTCGTACATATCAAGGAATCTGCCAAGTCTTGGTTCGTCCAGCTGCCAAAAACCAGGCCGTGCGGGGACGGCATACCCGTCTTGGGGTCTACCACTGATGAATTCATAAGCATCTTCATTATCCTCGATGCGGGGTGCGGGGTTATTGTTAAAACTGTTCAATTTAACGAAATCCCAATCCTCTTGGACTTCACGTTCAAGTTGTGCATATTCCATCGCAGTTTCCTTATCAGTTTGATCAGCAAGCCAATCAATGAGAGTTTGAAGTGTTCTGCTTGAACTCTTGTCAATAAGTTCACGATGACCTTCCTCACCTGCGACTCCTGCACGATAACAGGCCACTCGACCTCCGTCATACCTTTTCCAATCTTGGTTTTCCCAAATTCTTTCACCATCAAGAGATATTGGGCCGTCCATGTTTTTCGGTGGTCCTGTAAATACTCCCTTCGGACTGAATTCTATTCTGTTACATGTTAATCTACTATACCAAACCGTTTCTGCCAAATCCGCACGTGGTGACGAAAGATTGAATACATACCGACCTTCATACGAAAATGCCCTGCCCATGTCTTCTCCGTCATAATTCTCACTCTGAAAACATTGCTTAATATCGGAAACGATAACCTTATAGTCATATACCGTGGTCTGAGCAGTGCCACCGTCACAACAAGTTGATAGTGCCGACGTCAATTCTGGTCTTTCCGTTCGGTCAGCAGGTGACAAAGCAACCAAGGATGCCTCGTCGTGAACCGTTGGTTTCTTGATCGTAAGTTTTGTACCTTTAGGGTGAGATTTTTTCAGTCCTATCAGGGGTCGGAAAACCATATTGTCATCTCCATCATATCCTATTAGTCTTATGACCTCCGAATTTTCATCTTGGCCAATGGTTATCTTACAACCGAGGGGATATAAAGTCTCAATCCTGTCGGCAGTCATCCAAGGGTTGTCTGTTTCAACCGAAATCTCCGTGGCACCTGGTGCTAGGGCAGTTGTGGTTTTTAATTCTCTAGGTGGGAAACCCCAACTGGATGATACGTCATGGGGTGAAAACCCGGTCTCATACCATGCTCTCTGAATCCAAGCACATTTATCTGCCAATGGTCCGTCTATAACATGTAAAGAATCATCACACCCAGATTCGCATATTCCTGTGAACCATTTTTTTATCGTTGTATTCTGAGTGCCTTCTATCATGTCAGAAATCCATGACATATCGTCTCCCGATGACCCATCAATTTTATAAAAAAGTTCGTGTTGCTTAGATTTGTATGAAAATGGACTTGCACTTGCCCATTTATTACCACCACTCAAACAGGTCTCCTTGTCGGCAATGTTCGGAATACGATTACTGAAAAAATCACTGGTAGTACCCGTTGGATAGCAATATCCTGAGGTGCAGGGGCAGGTTGCTTCCAATGCGTTAATGCCTATATAATATGAATTATTGTCAGTTGGGTCTTCGGACGAGCAATCGCAAGTCATGTCTGCCCTAGATGAATCACAAGTTTCATTGCCGTATTTATGATTAAGGTAAAAACTGCCTTTATCCTTGATGTTTGCAATATGCAACCCAACGTGTTTAAGTTGATCCTGATAATACTTAGGTGAAAAGAAGTTTTCCCCACCAATCCAGTCCAGATCTACCGTGTAGTCCTCTATCTCCTCCGAACTCAGACTTGCTTTCCATCTTTTTGATTCTTCCTCTGCAACCAATGCTTCAATGCCATAAAAATGAACATAATGTGTTATACGATACCTGGATTCATGTATTTCATCTTCGACTGCACCGGCATGTCCGGGTAATGAAAAGTGATAATTCTTATCAACGGATTTGATGTCTCGTAGTTGAGCCTCACGAACTATGCGGGTAGGAGCTCCTGGAGTTCCACCACCCCAAGTTCCTATGCCATTGCCGAAGGTGGGGGTGTCACCCGCAACACCATTTTGAAATAGTTCCGTCCACGGTTCAATCTCCAATTTTTCGGTTTCGGTGAACTTAAGGAAATTTTCATCAGCGTCAGTTGGCCAATATTCTGGCACGTTTTCCGGTTTAGCAGAATATCCGTAGTATTGCACCTGCGACTCAAAAATTGGGTTTGGTATTTCTGCCGTGTCTTGAGCAACCAACTCATTCGTCACAACCATGACACCACTTCGGGCGGCCGCCCATGAATCAACTTCGAAAACCGTGCCGTCCTCTGGTTCTGAATAATTTTGCCACACATCCAAGGCCTTGGGGCAACACTCACCACTTGCAGTTTCATCATTCCAGATTCCATCTTCCTCATGAAAGGATGCAAGAAACGCCATACAAGCATCGCAGTTTTCAGTCCATTTCCACATTGAACCGGCCGAGTAAATCGTTTCTGCCTCTATCGTATCGGGTATCAAAGACCCAATACCCAAGTTTGACATCCACTTGAAACTTAGTGGGGAGTCGTCCTTGGTCTTGTCGAGGGCATTCTGCCTCTCATGTTGCATTTGTGCCTGGGCTGCCCAAATACCATACAATGGTTCAGAATCGAGATTCTCACCATTTTTCATTTCAGCTGACCATTGATATGTCTCCGATATCGGGGTAACTGACTCAAGTCTTTGACAGGGACCACCTATGCCATTTTGGTCGTTGGCCCAATCTCTATCCAGCCATCCACCTGATTCATACTCCCCGTCTTCATCGTAGGCAAAATTTCCAAGCTGACCCAATAGACCCTCCGGTGTCCAGTCTGCACCCTCTTCCCATTTATAAAGTTCATAAACGATACCCTTGTCCGCCCATATTGGTCGTCCTTTCATCGTGTGGTGAGTGTTTGCCCACAGACCCGTAGATCTGGAGTCCACACCCGAACATTTCACCAACTCTCTATATCCAATTATTACTCCTGCGTCTGCCATTTTTTAAGTCTCCAAATTATATTTTTATAGGGTGGCTCACCCCGTTAAACCATATATAAGTATGTATCAATTCCACTTCCTCTGGACATTTATAAAAAAAAAAGTACTAACAAAGTGGGGTACTTATTAAATATCAATCAATTATATTAAAATTTACATATCGTATTTTTCACCGAAGAAGGTGCATACGTGTGGGTCACCTGCAAAGGTAGTTGTGAATGATCCTGTCAAACTCTGTGTTGGAGTTGGTTCACACTCATCAATCGTAACAATTATGTCTTCTGGCCAAGTTGCTTCCCAAGGTTCTCCCTCGGTTTCCTCGGAAACGGCAATAACCCCAGTGGATTCAATATTTCCGTATGGTTCTCCGTTGATCTCGGATTTTTCAAGTACCCATTTTCTCGCAAGTGTCTCCACATCACCATCTTTATGCCCCCATATCCACCATACATCAATACCAAGACTTGCTCTCCAAAGTTGCCTACCCGCATGACCAATTCTATCAATTTTACCCTCATATCCTCCTGGCCAAAACGGGCCAGTTGGTTTGGATTCTGGAATAGGTGAAGCAGTAGAAAACTGCAAATTTGGCATCTCATTGCCTTGAAACTCAATGTCAAGTCCAGATATACAAATCGGATTAATATTAAATATTGCAAACCTTTTTTGTTCAACTGATAAAACGACATCTGACTCATCTGTTGCAAAAACACTCAATACATAATATCCCACATCCGGGTCGAATAAATGTTCAGTTGCGTTTGCTGGAATCTTGTTATCGAGAACTGGCCATGTTCCTGCAACCACATCATCTGGTAGAGTATCCGAAGACATATTAAAATTCTGATCCGCACTTGGATAGTTACTATCCGATATTTGATAATACCATTTTTTACATCCCCCAGGAATATTGTTTATTCGGACAGTGAAACTTATTGTCACAATGTAGGAAGGACCCTCGGTACTAAAATTTGGAGAAACCAATCTTGAAAAGTCTGTTAATTCAATATAAGGTAAGCAAAGGTCGAATGACTCATCCTCCACACTACATTCAGTCCAGTTCGGATCAGGTAAATCGGGAACACGGAAATCCGTGTCTACCAGTGGATGTTCGTCATTCACTCCAAAACCTAAATCTTTTGCAATTCCAAGTGTAATTGGTATAACTTTATTGTCGTGGGTGAGGGAAGCATAGGGATGCATAGACGGACCTTCGTATTCACCGTGATTTTGAAATCCAGGAATACACACGCAATGACCGTAATATAAATCGTGAGGTGCGTAGTGGGCCCCGGTCGCAAAACTCAACGGCACACCATAGTTTTGAAATTTTGGATGTGATTCGTACAATTTATCAAATTCCGTTTTAGCATTTGCTCCAATAAACCACGCACGACTCTTTTCAAACGGGGTACCCTCATACAACAACATATCTTTCACTTGGAATACACGTTCTCTGAAAAACAATGAATGAATTATTTCATGTATGATTATATCCATTGCTTGCACTTTGCTATTAAAATTTTTCCTTTGCCGATATAATACAATAATAGACTCCGACGGCCAGTTGCCGTTCCATTTAGTTACCTGGGAGAAACCAATCTCATGAGTGGGAGTCGGTGTTATTGTTGGTGGTGGACTTGAATCTTCGTTGGGGTCGGTGGCAAGGAAGTCAATTTTATGAACAATTCCGATTGGATGACTTATAAATAATCCGTTTATTTCGTCTACACACTCCCGAATCCATGCTACAATATCAGTTGAAAATAATGCATCCAACGAGTTGATCGTGACAACTGATGAAGTATCGTCTTGTTCCTGTACACTATTTTTTACACCACTCATATAAATATAAATATACCCAGAAGTATATTTCATGTGATGTGATGTAATTAATTCGTCTAAGGTCTGTCTATAGGTCTGATTCTACATCAGTCTTGACCACACAATCTGAAATGGGTTTTGCTATGCAAGTAAGAACATACCCTTCTTCAATTTGATGATCGTCCAAGAACATTTGATCTTCTTGGTCAATCGTACCTTCTAGTAATTTTCCAGCACAACTTGAACAACTTCCGTTTCTACAAGCATATGGAATATCAATTCCCTCGTCCTCCGCTTGGTCGAGGATACTAATATCCTCATCGCATTGAATTTCGTGGTCTCCGGTTGGAGTTTTAAGAGTTACTTTGAATTCTGCCATGCACTATAAGTATAGTGCTACCAACTTGAATTGTAATAAACTTCAAATCCTTCTGCTAAATATCTTCTTGCTTCTGCAACAAATTCAAGATCACTTGCTTTGTGATAATAATCAGATTGAACTGCTTCTTCTTCGGGAATTGTTCCCTCTGAATCCCATGTGTAAGAATCACTTCCAAAGAAAAATCCACTTGTCTGAGGAAGTTCAAGATTGTTAATTGCTTCTTCAAGAGCATCGATTTCTTCTTTTCCAAGTTTTACTTCTTTGCCATTGAATCCGTCACTCCAACATTCTCCGTATTCTCCACCTTGATCCAACCACACTTGCTCCATGTATCCTTGAAGACGATTATGCTTTCTCCAATCCATTATGTGAATATCGCCTTCACCGTATTCAATTTCTTCTTCAGTTAGTTCAACACGTGGGTCACGTGCGTATGCATATTGGTCTAGTCCCATTGTATTTTCTTTCTGTTAATTGTTAAGGTGTTTCTTCGTAGGATTTTCCAGTCTTGAGGTCAAAAATAATCAAATCATCGTGTGCTGAACTATACTCGTTCAGATAATCATACGCATCATCTAAATCTGCTGAAGTATGAAGAATATCGTCTGCTTCATCATTAACTTGACGCACCTCATATCTATGATTAATGACCCTAACGACATACTCATGTCCAGAGAACGCATTTGAAAGTTCGGACATACTGTTTCTATTTGCATACTCTTTTGCTTCCCACTCATTATCAAAAATGGGATTGATGCTTGGGTCACTATACCAATTCTCATCATATGCTTGATAGTAGATTGGAGTTGTCTTGGTGAGTTCAATAGTTTCCACGTGCTTGACGTTTTTTGTGGTAGTGCATCCTGCAAACGCAAGTAGTGGCATTAGGTATATTAGTTTATTCATAGTAATCTTCTTCAATTTCAACGAGTTCATCTTTTGCATAGTAGTCCAAAATATCGGTTATCATTTCCTCATCAATAAATTCCTTATCTTTCCATTCCTTGGTATATAGTTTGGTATTTGTTGCGTGTTCCCATAACTCGTTTTCACTTCCATCCTCAAACAATTTTACATTCATTGGTTCTGAGTAATATTCGGTAAGCATATGTTCATCGTTGTGATAGCAACTTGCCAAATATCCATTGCTAAAATAGAAGTCTGCGTGTTGAACATCGTCAAGAACATCTTCAGAAAATAGTGGTCCGTGTCGTTCTATTCTAAGTGATAACATTCCTCATGTTAATTAGAAGGAGTCATTTGTCCATGACCATGAGCATCGGGACATTCGTCATTTCCATAGAAACCTTCACTTCCCCCGATTGCCTTTTGGTTTTTCAACCATATCCGAAAATTATGTTCTTTGATAGAAACATATCCGTCATTCTTATCTGACGGAATGTAATCAACACCCTCGGTTGTCATACACCCACTATTTACTAAAATAGTTGTGGCAATTAATAGACTTAAAACAAGTTTACTCATTAGTTTTCCTCCTTAACTACCTTTGGGCAAATTCCAACTCCACGATGTGTGGTTGAAACCATGTAGTCAACACCATCCACATTTACAACGTGCAAATTGAATGAAGCATTTCCTACATCAATCATACGTGCAGACGAACTCGGTTCTATTGGTGGTCGTTCGGGTCTATCTGGTCCGAATAAACTGAATGCCCCTAGTATGCACAACAAAAATAGTGACATACCAACGCATCCCCAAGCAAACACTTTAAATGCATCTTCCATTATACACCCACTCCTCTCAGTATTTCCTTCGTGACCAACTCACATGAATCAACTGGGTCAAGATAGACCACACCCTCTCCGAGTTGCTTATACGCACGAACAAGACCTTTTACATCTTGCTCAATCGTAATCAAATAATATTCACGAACTCCTAACCAATTCTTGATGGAAATGAGTTGCTTCGGTTTTGTGTCCTTAACACGCATTGTCTCTCCTTTGTTTATTTTGCTTCTATGATTTTATAGGTTTTCTTGCGATATCCGTCAATGGAACGGGTGTAAAATCCTCCTGTTGGTTGTGTATCGTCCTCGTTCCACATAAACTTGCTTTTCTTGGCATATGCTTCAATGTCCGTGCGAGTGCCTTCAAAAACAAGTTCATCAATATTGGAGTTACCCCAAGTTGATTGAGTAATCAGTTGATATTTGATTGGTTTGCTAAAAAATTTCATTTTTTTTTTGTATTCTTTCTATCCTTATAGTAGGGCAAGGTTATTATCTTCGTGTAGTGTCTTTCCAGTCAAATGCAGATGAACCGCATTAACTTCTTCTGGAAATGACTTAGCAAGTTTCACTCGGTTCTCACTATCTGCCTTGGCAATCAACCTAAACAAATCAGCAGTAAACCAAGTTCCCTTGCCGTGTAAAATTTCAGTTATATTTTCTTTATCGTATTCAGTCATGGTATCTCCTATTTAATTTATTTGAAAGTTTTCTCAATTTAAGTTTTCAAGAAATCTTCCCACTAATTCCATATCATTGAAAATATGGTTGGTTGGTTTTTCTTCCTCTTCCCAATGCCTTTCTTCATCGGCATAAAACATTTCAATAATCTTATACATTGACACAAGAACTTCGTCAGGTACTTCAGTTGATTTCATCTTATTATTTTATTCTATGTTAAAGTCTACGCAATAAGTTACATTGCTATGTTGTTGAAGAAAACTTGCAGGAATATCATTTGTGATTTCCCCCAAAATTGCCTTCTTGGTAATTTCTTGTTTTGCTTCTCCGAATGCCATAAAGATAATTTGCTTGGCAGACAAAATGGTTTTCATTCCCATTGTAATCGCATGAGTAGGAACATAATCAAACCCACCGAATGAAGGAGCTGCATCTCGTTTAGTAACGTCATGTAGTTCTACTTTGCGAGTAATGCTTGCTCTTGAACTTCCAGGTTCGTTGAATCCGATATGACCACTTCTGCCTATTCCTAGAATCTGAATATCAATTCCACCAAGTTCTTGAATATGCTTTTCGTAACCAACACAATAGTCCTTGAGAAAAATCGTTTCTACTTCACCCTGTGGAATGAAAATGTTTTCTTTGGGAATGTCAATGTGGTCAAACAAATGGTGGTGCATAAAATAGTTGTACGACTCTTCGTGGTCTTCCGCAAGTCCACAATACTCATCAAGATTAAATGTATAAACATTCTCAAACGAAATGTTTGCTTCCCGATGAAGTCGCACAAGTTCCCGATATAGTGGGATTGGTGTAGAACCCGTTGCAAGGCCTAATACCAAATGTTCGTTCGTTTGCCTTTTCGTTTCAATCGCATCCGCAATCTGCCAGCCGATTAACTTTGCATGGTTGTCAATGGTATCTTCTAAAATCATTATATTATATTATAGAATTACCGAGTTGTTGTCAATCCTCATCATCAGAAGTTTCAAAATCTGCTTCAAACTCAACGTCATCTTCTTCCATATAATTGTAAGTGTCGTATTCGTCACTATCGGGATCAAACGGAGGAAACAAATAACTGATTGGGTTGCCTTTCTGTCCAGGAGCATTTTCCAAAATACTTTCATACCTTGGCAAACCCTCATCGTCATGCCACAAACCGTCAATCTGCATTTGGGTTTCAAATACGGGTGCGAATGTCTCAAACATATGAAACTCCACATACTTTAGACTTCTGCCTTCAATATCCATTACGCAACCATCTCCACTTCGTGCTTCTTGACCAAATTCACGTGATACTCGGTCAACCTATTCGTTGCTTCTTTTTTGGTCATTCCCCAAAAACCCATATTGCGAGCATAGTCTTTAACACGTGCAGACTTGTCGTGAGTGTAAGCAAGATGTTCAAGAACCCAATCCAAATGTCCCTTGAGACAACCGGTGCGGTTCTGATATAATGCAAGCAATCTCGTAAGACCACCCTTTTCTGAAAATGCCTTATCCAACCTACGCAACACGAAACGAAGCATATTCAACTCCTTCTTGGTAATGTTGTTCCAATAATGCCACTCGGGAATATCTCGGACAACATATTTGGCAAGTGCCTTGGTTCGTTTGGTCTTTGCGTACTTGGTGATGATTGCTTCAGCAGTAGCAACCGTTTCTTGTGACCGAATTTCCCCAACCATAGTTGGATTGGTGAACCACTCGGATTTTCTAGTTTTTGTGAATTTCATTTTTTTTTAGTTTGCTTCTACAAATCCAACAGACTCAAGAATATCACGAACTCGTTCACGATCAATTGAATCACCTGCGAACTCTATGTCGTTTCTTCGTGCGACAAGATTACACGCATGAACAAAATCAATGTGTGATACTCCGTTTAGAGGATAAGCTGCATCGTCTCCGAAGTAGAAACTTTTGCAGTATTCAATAAAATTGTTGATGTTTTCCATTTTCTCGTTTTCTCTCAGTTTTTATTTTTTTCGTATTTTCTATCTATTGATTTGCACTCAAAATAATACCACACAAACAATATGATTAAAAAAATCAGTGGTGAAAATAAAACAAAATATATTATAAAGTTATTCATCTCATCAACTGATTCAAGACTTATCATTGGAAAGAAACGAACTCAGTATCCATGCACATATCAATCCAAGAATAGCATACGGAAGTAATGCAAGTGCCACAGATGCAAGAAATAAAATCAAAGTGAGTGCAACTACAAATAGTATGCAAAAAATACAAACTCCAACAATTCCACAAAAAAAGTTAGCAATTCGTTCCATCATTTTTACAAAAGTACTCCAGTTTCCTTCTTCGGCGTGGGGGGTGTTTTTGGAATCCCATACACATTCTTTTCTTCAATAATGATATCAAGAATATCACCAATCTTAATTCCACGTTCAGTCTTCCCACTACCAAACACTCGTTCGTTCTCACGGGCAGACGGAGCATAATTCCTACGACTCTCATCAACCTTCCGTTCAATACTACTTCCGGAATATATCTCGGAAAGTGACTTGCCTTTGGCAGATGCGAATCCTGCACTTGCAAGCAACGTTAAACAAAAAACAAACATTTTTTTAATCTTCATATCTCTCATTCTCAATACGTATACTCTACCAAATTTCTTATAAAAAGTCAAGCATTATTTTCAAGTAAATCGTCAATTGCTCCACTTTGAGCATACTCAAAAGTTCTCTTCCATATTGCTTCGTATTCATCCATTCCTTCTAAAGTATCAGGAAATCCTGCTTCGGTAACCAAGTGCCGATATTCCATTTCATAAAGGTCTGCTCGTTCCATTGCCTTTATATCTTCAAGTTCAGCTGCGTATCGTTCTCGGATGGCATCGTCCTTTGCGAAATAGTCATCCCACATTTCTTCTCGTTGTTCCCATGAGTCTTGCATAATTTTGTTCTCTCTATTGTTTTATATGATTGGTTCGTTTGAAATGTGACTGACGTCCTTGAGTGGTTCGTCAAAAAAACTTGAACCATAGGTAATATCCTCGTTTACCTTTAGTTCCGGATGAGCATCAACTGCATCCTTCTCTGATTCATAACTCTCAAGAAAATCAATTCTCGTCATACCGGCACAAACACTATTTGACGGATAACCATCGTGCTTGTATCCCTTGACAACCCAAGGTTCTCTACCAAGTTCTTCGTTAAAGTGTAATTGCTTGTAGTCGTAGTCCATTATTGATTTTCTATGTTGAATATTGCTCGGAAAATTCCTTTGACGTGAAAGTTGATTCTGTTAAAGTGTCGGAGTTTAATATGTTGCCAAATGCATTTTAAGTGAAAGTGAACTTGGTCGTGCTTAGCCACTTAGTCTTGAAAACTCCTTTTTTGTAAATCTCTCTTAATCATCTTAACAAGTATACTATACGAAATTTATTATAAAAAGTCAAGCATTATTTTCATGTTTCAGTATAAAAATCCACTTTTAATTTGAATTTGTTCCATCTAAAATTATCTACATCAAGGTATTCCGCAAGCAAATGGATTGCCGACAGTCTATGAGAACCATCGCAAAATCCTCCATTTACTATAATTATCGGTGGAAGGTCAAGAAGGGTGCTAGGATTCGTTTGAAGATATAAGGCATACTCCATTACTTTATTAGTTAAAACATCTTTTTTGATGCCTTTACGGACATTATTCAGCACTTTCTGATAATATGGTACAATTTTGTAGTAGATTCCAGTAGCATTTGAATTATTTTCACCATAAATCTGACCATCGTATTTGGAAACGAGTTCAAATATCTCGTTCTTGGTCAAATACTTCCTATGAACGAATTCCGCATTAACAAGGTTGGGAGTTCCTCCCGTAGTTCCTTGTTGCGGTACTGAGTTCATTAGTACTTCTTGGTATCAAAGTCGTTATATTGAGTGTATGGTAAAACGTCTCCGTTCTCCACGATCTTCTCATCTTCGTATGGTGCAACCATTCTCCGATAGATTTCCAACTTGGCATTTTCCAATGCTCCCGTTACGTCATTGAAAGTTTGGTAGCATTTTCCGTTTTGCTCAATGTAGTCGTTGACCAACTGATTGATGGCATAGTTCAGAATACCGCAATGCTCAAGTTTGTTTGCATCGTACTTTTCTTGATCTTCTTTGTCTATATAAGGCATATGGTAACACTATATTATATACACCGAATTAAGTCAACATCAAATACTTATTATAATGCGGAGTGACGAAGCATTGCAACTATTCTTAATAATTGCAATATGTGCAATTTGGATTTGCATCGTGCTTAAAATCGGATACTAAAAAGGACAACCTCCGAATACTCAGCGGTCATCCTATAAAGTTAAATTTTGGTTATGAACTAGTCTCCGGCATATCTATAACCACCACCTGGTAGTTTCTTGGAATAAATGTCACCCATTGCATCGTCTGCACTTGAATCGTAGATATGCTCTACGTCAAACGACTTGATTTTCCCGAGACGTTTTCTTGCACCAAGTGACAAAAAGGAATTGCCATCCTTTTTCCATCTTTTGAAAAGTTCCCTCTTCCAGAATGGGTCTGCTTTGGATGGTTTTGAACCCTTCTCGTAATACAAGTCAACCATATGCCTTGGACCATTTTCACCCGTTACGAGAACCCTCGCCTTCCAACGAGTTTTACCTTCATTCACGAATGACTGAAGTTCTTGTCTAATGATTTCTTTAAGTTCGGATTTTTTCATGGTATCAATCCCACCCTTCATAGTTTTTATTTAAATGATCATCCAGGTCTTGTACTAATTTCTTTGCAGAACGGAATATCTTTTTAACGACTTGATCTTTTCCATATTCCTTGTCGGTTGTCATGTCAAGTAAACCATAAACTCCATCTGAAAATTTATAGTACACGTCGTGAATGAGTCGGTGATCACTCTTGTCACGTGTGACCTCCTCAAGTTCTTGCCTGATTAGTTCTCTTAATTTGTCTTTATCCATTATAGTCCGTTCCAAATCTCTAGCCAATTAGAATAGTTCTTCTTTAGAAGTGATTTAAGTTCCTTGTCAAATTCATAACGAAGTGTGGTTAGACCCTGTGTGGCATGACCAATGTGTTCGTGAAGATTATACAACAACTGATAACTCTTTTCGAGTTTACTGAATCTTGCTTCCTTTGCAACCAAGAACCTTGCAAGAGTGTGTTGGTTTTGGTCAGTATACTTGGCAACCTTGACAATGGTTTTGGTATCCATCGTTTTCTTCTCAGTTATTGTTCCCTCCGATGCAGTTCCTGCCAGTGTAACGATAACTTCTGCCTTTTTGGAAAGTGGTGCATTCCCGTATTTCTTTTTTACGTGTGCATAGTGTTTGTCCACATCCTTTTTAGCATCCACTGGGTTTGCACCCTTCTCAATCAAATGCTTGATTATCTTTCGTTTTTCATCTCCAGACTCACTTAACGTCTGTCTGATTAGTTCTTTAAGTTCTTCTCTTTTCATATCAATAAATCCAAATATACAAAAATAAATATATATAAGTCATTAAAATACTGCATATAAAATAACCCCCACCTCTTTCGGGGCTCCTTTAAGAGATGTTAAGTGATTAATTTTTAC
>MDTE01204322.1_pt1 | contig 32912 bp, 23 predicted proteins | sample 811231 | NCBI WGS metagenome assembly MDTE01 (sample SAMN05326651, study PRJNA326480) | marine metagenome | isolation source: seawater | place: Indian Ocean: Red Sea | collected 2010
ACGAAGATCTGACCTCGGATCTCCGAGACGACGCGCGCGTCACTCCTCGGCGGACGCGAACTCGTCGAGGGGTCACGGCGCGCGCGCGTCACAAAAAAACGAACGGAAGATAAGAAAGACAAAGAAAAATGGTCCCATTTCGTGGGCGATGGGATACTAAGATATTCATTATGTAACCGTGGACGTACTTTATTACTCCAGTGGGTATGTATGCGCACCACTGAGTCGACATTCCCGATGCGACTGACTGCGCACCAGCAGCCAATCAGAATTCAGATCGCATTCAAATAACATGTTTTGATTGGACAAGTGATGGGGGCGAACTAATGGACCAGCTGCGTAAGCGCACGCGCACGCCAGACGTACGCGACAGCTCCGGACTCGCAAATAATGGTCTCAAAACGCTCAAACATGCGTACCCTAACTATTCGCACGCTTATTTCGCTGGCTTTTTGCGTGTTCTACGCGTTACAGGTTCGCGCGGACGGCCCTGCGGAAATCACGGGCACCGTGATCGGGATAGATCTTGGTACGACGTACTCTTGTGTTGGGGCGTATGTGAATGGTAAAGTGGAAATCATCGCGAACGATCAAGGAAATCGTATCACACCATCATACGTCGCCTTTACCGACTCAGAGAGACTCATCGGCGACTCGGCTAAGAACCAGGCATCGGCGAACCCGACAAGAACGGTATTCGACGCGAAGCGCCTCATTGGACGTAAGTTTACCGATAAAGAGGTGCAGCGTGATCTGAAAATGTTCCCGTTTAAGGTTGTCGATAAGGACAGCAAACCCTGCATCGAAATTGAACTCAAAGACGGCAAGAAGATTTTTCAAGCGGAAGAGATTTCCGCCATGGTTCTGACGAAAATGAAAGAAACTGCAGAAGCTTACCTAGGCAAGGACATTAAGCATGCCGTGGTTACCGTCCCAGCTTACTTTAATGATGCGCAACGACAAGCGACCAAAGATGCTGGAGTCATCGCAGGTCTGAATGTTGCCCGAATCATCAACGAACCCACCGCCGCAGCCATCGCGTATGGCCTCGACAAGAAGGGTGAAAAGAACATTCTTGTGTTCGATCTCGGTGGTGGCACTTTCGACGTTTCCATTCTCACTATTGACAATGGTGTTTTCGAAGTGATTTCGACTAACGGAGATACGCACCTGGGGGGCGAGGATTTCGATCAACGCATCATGGAGTACTTCATCAAGCTCATCAAACGCAAGCATGGCAAGGACATCTCCAGTGATTCGAAGGCTGTTCAAAAGTTGAGACGCGAAGCCGAGCGTGCTAAACGTACTCTATCGAACCAACATCAAGTTCGTGTCGAAATCGAAGCTCTGTTTGATGGAGTCGATTTCTCTGAACCACTCACCAGGGCCCGTTTTGAAGAGCTCAACAATGACCTTTTCCGCAAAACCATGGGGCCTGTGAAGAAGGCTATGGAAGATGCAGGCATGAAGAAGAGCGAAATCGATGAAATCGTTCTTGTTGGAGGATCGACTCGGATTCCAAAGGTACAAGACCTTCTACGAGACTTCTTCGACGGCAAAGAACCCAATCGTGGAGTCAACCCAGACGAAGCTGTTGCGTATGGTGCAGCTGTTCAGGGAGGTATCCTCTCGGGTGAGGGAGGTGATGAGACGAAAGACATCCTTTTATTAGACGTCGCACCACTGACGCAGGTTATTGAAACTGTGGGAGGAGTGATGACGAAGCTCATCCCGCGCAACACCGTGATCCCAACGAAGAAGTCACAGACTTTTACGACATACCAGGATAACCAGCAGACAGTCATGATCCAAGTCTTCGAAGGAGAGCGCGCCATGACGAAGGATAATCACCTTTTGGGAAAATTTGAGCTGACTTCGATCCCGCCAGCCCCACGCGGTGTCCCCCAGATCGAAGTCACCTTCGAAATCGACGCTAATGGCATCTTGAATGTCGGTGCTGAGGACAAGGGTACAGGAAAATCTGAAAAAATCACCATTACGAATGACAAAGGACGTTTATCGCAAGAAGAGATCGAACGCATGGTCGAAGAAGCGGAGGAATTCGCAGAGGAGGATAGGAAGACAAAAGAGCGCATCGACGCGCGCAACAGCCTTGAAACGTACGCGTACAACATGAAGAACACCATCTCAGACTCCGACAAACTTGCGGACAAACTTGACGAAGACGATAAAAACACGATTGAGGAAGCTGTTAAGGAAGCTTTGGACTGGTTGGATGAGAATCAAAGCGCCGAAAAAGATGAGTACGACGAACAGCTCAAACAACTTGAGGAAGTCTGCAACCCCATTGTGGCCAAAGCATATCAGAATGGAGAGGCAGACGACTCGGAGACTGTCGATGAGCACGACGAACTCTGAGACGCAAGAATAGCGCATGAAAACTCTAACGACGACTTCTATTCTAAAGTTTTAATTTCAAACTAAAATGTTTTACACTCGTACACTCGTGGCACGCTTGACGCGAAATATATCAGAGGTAGTCCTTTGAACCTTCGAAACTTCATTCGTGTTCAGTTGAGTCTGAACCCTCTCGGCCAAGTCCGTACAGGATGCCCTTAAAGCGCTCAATGCCCTCGCTACAGAGACTTGAACTGCAAAGTTTAAAAAATGTGAATGCTGTCAACAGACTGTCACTGCCTGCCTGATGCTGAGGTCCAATTCGCTCCACTTGAAGCAAATCAGCAAGCTTGTTCAGACCACCATGGATATTACCTAGTCTTTTCATCATCAGCTTCATGTCGTAAACTTGTGGGAAATACTGGGACAGGATGTCAAAGAATTCAGTTTCCGTTTGAGGTAGTTCCTTGCACGTCAAAAGTTTCAACAAATATCCAAAATCATAACCACTGTGAAAGGTGATCCACTTTACATCGTTGTTCAACACCACATCACTCACCATGAGGAGCTCACCAAAACGTCTCACATCAATTCCATTGAGTTCAAGTGCGGCAAAGTCAATGCCACTCTGCTTCAATAGTTCTATTGAATCACGTGCGTACATATCTTCCTTCAAATTGAACTCCCTAAAATTGAACTGCCAGATGCAAAACTGGCCGCTTACGCAGGGTAAGTTGCCTTTCGCATCGGTGAACGTCAAGCCCAATTGAATTAGTTTCAGCATGTCCACATTGCAACGCAGTGTATGGTAGTGGAACTCCGATTGATCTTTGAAAGAACCTACAGGGCGAGCCACCTAAATAGAAGTCAGATAACCATACAACTACAAGCTACCACTTACCACGCCCGGGAACTCCGTATCCATGGCAACGTAGGGATATTGTGTTACCACCTCCCTAATAATCCCCATTTCTTCCTCCAAGTTATCTGCCCATACTTCCCTAGTGACGATATTGCTGTCATTCATGATTGCCGGCATAGGTTTGCTCGGACCTTCTACCTCGACCCGTGCAGCGCGTGCGCTAGTGTACAGTTGTTCGAACTTCACTGCGGACCTCGACAGGGGAACTGGACGTCTCGATCTTTCCAATTTTCAATTGAATGTTGACCTGTACTTTTCTTCCATAGTATAAGGTAATTAATTTACCGAGAATGTGCGAAAAAGCATGCGGCCCCGTTGCGTGATACATAGTGTGTTATTGTGTTACAATATTGTTGTTATGCTGAAGCCTCGGTCATTCTGCGTGTGGCTGTGTCAACAGAAGCCAGAGGACGCTGCGTCGATAACCGCTTGAGGACGTGTTGCTCTCTACGTAAGTCACCGGTTAGGCACACGCTATATGAGAGCTTTGAAACAGTAGCAGCGTCCAACATGCTTCGAAGAGTCATATATCAGTTGCTGAATGTATTCGGCAGCAGTCACCTTGTGTTCCTGTTCAATTGCTGGTGCTGGAGACTGCACGGAGCTGCAGCCATAATCGCATTCACAAATTGGATACACGACACGATGTGGAAATTGCAAATATTTTGGCAAAACGTCCACGCTCTGGTAAGATGTACTCGTACTTGGGGGTCCATCCATTTTGTTTTAACTGGAAGCTCATAGATGTGCACCAACAGCAGTTCTGCACCAGACTGGGAATGCCCAGAACTTACTGGTAGAAACAAAAGGTACGCAAAACCTTGTAGTATCTTTTGCAAATAGTCTAATTGGTTTGTAGAGCCGGGCACTGCCCGCTATATGCTTTCTATTCAGCAGAGGAGGCACTGAGATTTTGGGAACACAGTGGAACACTAGCTGAATTGTCTTCACTTGAACATAATTTAGTGCTCAACGGTAGTTGGAAATTTTGCTTGGTGCCTGAACCGGACATGGTACCGCAGAACTTCCAAGCTGCTGATTTCGAGGATAAGCACTGGGATGATATCGAGGTCCCTTCGAATTGGCAATGCAAGGGTTATGATCAACCCATTTATACCAATTTTCAATACCCTTTCCCAGTCAACCTTCCAAGAGCGCGGCGATCCTCAGCGTCAGAGATGGGGTCATGTAGTCAAATTACAAATAGGACACATTCAAATCCTACTGGATGCTACAGGATTGCTTTTCAATCTTCAGAGAAATGGTTGTCGAACGATCGAAGAGTTTTCATCAACTTTGATGGTGTGGATTCTGCTTTTCACTGCTGGCTCAATGGAAATTTCATTGGCTACTCTGTCGATAGCCGTCTTCCAGCTGAGTTCGAAATCACAGCTTCGATCAAGAGTGGAATAAATGTGCTAACACTACAAGTTATGCGATGGTCAAGTGGGAGTTATCTTGAAGATCAAGATCAGTGGTGGTTGAGTGGTGTCTATCGTGATGTTCGAATTTATTCAAAACCGGCATGTTTTATCTCCGATTATCGCGTGTTTACCTCAAACATCACTACAAACGCTGCTTCTTTATCAGTTGAAATCAAATTAAATTCTAAGAAAAAGAGTCTGAAAACGGAACTTGGTAACATGCAACTCCTTCTTCTTGACAATAAGGGTGTAACGGTGTGCGAAACAAGAGCGAATATAAATCCAAACCCAATCGAGGGAAAGGTACATGACTACGGGAATGAGGCGGCACATTGCGAATACGAATACAGTAGTACTTTGAACTGTGATATATCGCGCCCAAAACTGTGGTCAGCAGAAACTCCTATTTTATACACTGCTATTCTTTGTTTGATGACCAAAGAAGGAGAAGAGCTGGACTGTGAAGCGTGCCGAGTTGGATTTAGAACTGTAGAAATATGCAATGGCATGTTAACGGTAAATGGCATCCCAGTCATCATTCAGGGTGTCAACAGGCATGAACATTGCCCAGAAAATGGAAAATACGTTTCTGAGGAGCTGATGGTAAAGGATATATGTTTGATGAAGCAAAACAACTTTAATGCAGTCCGGACTGCCCATTATCCAAATCATCCACGTTTTTATGACTTATGTGACGAGTACGGTATGTTTGTCGTCGATGAAGCGAACATAGAGACACATGGGTTTCAATCATTGTTACATTCTACTGGTCTTTTGTCTGATCTACATGTTTGGAGGAATGCTTTCCTTTCACGATTCACTCGCATGGTGGAACGCGATTTCAATCATGCTTGCGTCATCGTGTGGTCGCTTGGGAATGAATCGGGCTTGGGGCGAAGTCATAGAGATATGGTAACATGGGTCAAACAGAAAGACAAGAGCAGACCCATCATGTATGAAGGTGGGGGTGCGCGTTCTAGTTGCACAGACATAGTGTGCCCCATGTATGCTAGAATTGAAGTGTGCTATGAGATGCTGAAGGCGAAGGTGGAAACTCGACCATTGATTCTCTGTGAGTATTCACACGCTATGGGAAATAGCAATGGAGGACTTGACAAGTACTGGAAACATTTCCGCGAACCGAACAATTTACAAGGTGGGTTTATTTGGGATCTTATAGATCAGGGTATATCAAAGTATGATGATAATGGCACGAAGTTCTGGGCATATGGCGGTGACTTCGGAGATATTCCGAATGACAAACAGTTCTGCATCAATGGTCTAACTTTTCCAGATAGACAAGTGCACCCTGCCATGTATGAAGCTAAATTTTTGCAACAACCGATTACTGTTACATGGCTTATGCCTGGCCAGTATCAAACTGTAAAAGTCAGCAACTGGTATCACTTTCTATCGCTTACTGACTTGGAAACTACGCTGTATGCGTACACTTATGACAGCACAGAGCTGTTTCATTTCCCAGTACATCTTACTGTCCCTCCAGGAGGAACTCGTCAATTCGACCTGGCAAAACTTTTGCAGCTAAGTACATCCTACAGACTAGATGCGTTGAAATCTGTCGCACTTGTCAACTTCATAACGCGCACAAAACATGACACGAAATGGTGTGTTAGAGGATTTGAACTGGCAAAATCACAACTTGTGTTTCCAAAGTTCTTTTGTTTGAATGATTATAACATTCTGAGTGACACGACTTGCGACGTGCGCATACGACAAGAAGGATGCTTCATAGCGGTCACCAATGGCGAATTGGAGTGCTACTTCAGTACTCAAGGAGAGTTCGCAGGTCGTGTTCATAGTGTGAGTTTTCATCAGACACCGTTTATACATGGTACGATAGAACCATGTTTCTGGCGCGCTTGTACAGATAATGATCGAGGTGGAGACGCACTTTCTTTCGCCGAACGATGGATTGATATTGGTTTCGATCAGCTTGAAACCATGTCACCACATTTTTTTGTCGAAAGAGCATCTGGTTACTGTCGTGTGATCAGCAACTTCTCCCTAGTACCGAAAAACACAAACTCCAAGTCAAAGCCCTTGGTAGAAGTTCGGATGATATACACGTTCAGTGCAGTAGATACAATGTCACTGGATGTGAAATTGAACTTTGTGCGCGCTATACCTGAAATACCCCGTATTGGTCTCGCTTTAAAATGTGCTGCACGACTTGAACAAGTAGAGTGGCTCGGTCGTGGACCGCATGAGTGCTATCAGGACCGAAAGGCTAGTGCACTTTTTGGGCGATATTCGTCCACCGTCGACGCTTTACATACACCATACATTGTTCCTGGTGAGAATGGTGGGAGAGCCGACGTGAAATGGGTATGTTTGAAGGATGATGTAGGACGCTGTGTCCGATTTCATGCAGAAACTCCCACGTTCTTCAGCCAATTCTCCGCATCAAATTTTGACCTTGATTCATTGCACCGCGCTAAGCATACGAATGAACTGCAGGAGTCTGGTTATACAAACGTTCACTTAGATGTGTTCCATATGGGTGTTGGAGGTGATGACAGCTGGTCACCATCTGTACACGAAGAGTTCCTTACAAAATCACGCGAATGGGACTTTAGGACAGCGATCGTATTCAAATCTAGTTAGTTTCGATTAATACTACGTGATGATGTGTGATATGATACTCTGAACTAACTTTGCAGGATGCTACAGAGTTGGGACCGTTACAGTTTTTTTACTTCAAGGTCATTAAGGAGCCGCCTTGTGTGTACATGCAAAAATATCATGGTCTGATGGACCGACTAGCGAATAGAACCACACTAAACATTCAAATATTCTGAAGATGGTGTTCGATCTCTGCATCGTTTAATGTCTTAAATTGGGAATCGTGCACAACCCCAACACTACAGAGTGCAGCGTTGAACTGACCATCCGGGCACGCTTCTTGTAGTGCCCTGAGACTGTGTTTAATGAGCTAAAACCGCCGTTAGAAGATCAAGTTGGCGTGAGAACAAGTCATTTTACCTCTTCTGACGTTATTTGAGATAGATCGATTTTTTCTAGGTAAGTCCGCGCAGCTTGCGATCTACTCCCTACAGAAGTTTTCAGTCTCGTAGAGAAGAAGTGTCTCTCACTCACCTATTCCAACTCCCTCACACTCGTGTGAATCACCTGTCGGCGAAACTTGGAATAGATGCAGCCCAGTCTCGTCTACACCCGCCAACAATATACCCACACCGTAAGGGCGTCGAGATGCGTGTTGCGTACAGGCCTACTAGAGTTGAAAACTAGTTCACTTGCCAAACTTTTGCCATACCTGAAGTTTTTTCACCGCCACGCCGCAAAGTTTGGACACGCTCGCCTCGCTGTCGTATACAAACGAAGCGTTAATCGCTACATTTCGAAGCATCGAAATGACTTGCTGGCCGTCAGATACCAGTCCAGAAACTGCTATCCCTGCACACGAGCTGACCGGGAAAATCTTCTCGTGAGTTGCAGCAAGTTGAGAAGGACTGCGCTTTAAGGCTGCAATGACAACACTATCAGCTCCCTGCATGCAAAACGTTTACAAAAAAAACATGTATGCAGCGTTACAAATATACCTTGCAGCCTACGACGGTACTCCCTTGAGATACAGCCTCGATCGCGTCTACGCGGAAGTTGACTTAGTTTTCTTTGATTTAGCGAGTACTTTGAAGCGAACTTACACTCAACTTGGTGCAAGCGTCCGTGCGGACTCCAGCTCAAAACATCCTAGCTTAAGAAGTCAGATTTTTCAACAGCAATGACGTTTTGGCAACCTGGTCGTACTGATTGCGGAACATCCAACTTGTGAAGAGTGGCACGGCGATTGGGACCTACCTACAGCACGGACGTGGCGAAATCTCACTGGCAAGCGTTTTATAATCTATGTATGTCATATATTACATATTAAAGGACATCCAGATACTATCGTTACAATAGACAGTACCAGTACTGGTACCAGTACACAGTAGAATATCTATTCAGCCTGATTTAGCCACGCTCGCACTCGCGTACCCGTGATCGGTTAACAAAACAAACTAGAGAGTTCTTTTGTCGTGAGTGTAGTCCGGAACGGATGAGTGAACTGACGAGTGCTGCACGCTGCTCGATAGATGATGTTTCACTACAAATGATTTGCGTGCACGATACGCGGGATGCAAAGTGGTTGCAGCTTGCGCGTGTGACGACTGCCAGGGACGCAACGTCAACACTCCAAACACTTCAAGATGCAAACGGTACAAGAGTTGTGGCTCTTGGCGATACTATTAGCAATCTATCGAACGCTTTGTTCGCACTGCGTTTGCTTTCAGACTTCAGACAGCACGAACAAGCCTTACGAGTTGCCTTGACAAATGCACAGTATGAACGCGTCGCTGTTGAGGCCTTGAGGTGCTGCGAAGTCTTACAGAGAAGAGCACAAGAGCGCGCTATCGAATCCATTTCATCGAAATGCTTAAGACTCAGATTGCGTATACTCAACCATGTGAGAATCGCACTCGAGGAGCTTCAGAACACTCGTAACTTACTTTTACTCTGTGACGTAGTGAATACCCTTCCTGTGCTTGGAGCCTCACAAGAGGGCACCGAATTTATGTCAGATTATGTTCACTCATACTTATCTGACGAAATGTTAAATTTTGTAGAGATACACGACAGCTCGAAGCAGCTGCACAAACTATTCAGTCTAGCGCTTCCCATGCTCATGTCTTGCTACCAACGCATGGAGACATGTTATGATGATAGTTCCATGCAGAACTTTGTTCAGCGGGCACTCAATTCGGTAGGGAAATTGACGAGCACAATATTGGAAACCCTGTCGAGTAAACATGAAGTCGATGGAACGGATGAGGGATACATAGAAGCAATTGTATTTGCGGCTCGGGCAAGTAATGTTTTCTGGATTGAAGTAACTCGTCATTTGCAGTATGAAGCTGACGCTGACCAAATCATATACCGAGATGGATATGAGAGATTGCTAGTCACGTATGCAGCAACAGAAACTCGACTTATGCGTGCCTACTGCGCGCATGCAGTAGATTCTAGTTCGCATCTTCATGAACTGAAAATGCGTGACTTTCATGATGTTTGCTTTGTGTTACGTCGAAGTGTACAAAGATCATGTACGTTGATGTCACCATATGCAATTGGTTCCGTGATGAAAGAAGTTTCATTAATTTTGCGTGAGATAGCAACCCATGTCGAACGAAACACCAAGGTGGCCTCAGGTGTTACCTCTGCGGTGAGACTACAAGAGTTGGGAGAGGAAATCCTGATGAACGTCAATGCCATGGACAGCTTGATAGATGAAACAAATGTATCTTTGCGCATCAAAACTACACAGGTAACTGAAACGATGGCCTCACTTTGCACTTCACTTGTCATGGAAGTGCAATCTCAAACACACAACGATCTCTTTATGAACGTTGATGGTGAAGTAATGCTACAACAAAGTCTGCACGATCTACAATCGATTACTGACTCGTTTGTCAAGATATCCGCCGAGGTATTGGGAATGGTGGTTCAAGATTGGCTTGGTGTGATGAATCATGTTTTGAAGGGAGTTTCTTTGGCTCAATACTGTTTATCCACTGAGCAGTTTGAAGTAACAGATACCACTGAAAGTTGGGTAGAGCCAGCATTATACATGTGTCAATTGTTTCATAAAAGTATACAAGATAGACATGCTGGCTCTTCAGATATTTTCCTGCCTAAATTGCTTCAGTTGCTTGTCAAGCGTTTGGCACTGCTTCTAGAAATGAGTATGTTCAATTACTTACGATTCAACCAACTTGGAGCGCTTGTTTTTGAGCGACAGATTCGAACATTTGTTTCGGGTTTGTCAACCCTAAGTCAGCCGTTTGCCCGAGCAGAGTTCTCGCGCCTCGTTAGCGCATGCCGTCTTTTAAGCTTGGAAAAGTTGACGGAACTGTCCGACTATTTGGAGGAGTCTACTGGATTAATGTTGGACTTGGCATCCAGTGATGTGAAAGATATCCTCTGTCTTAGGGAAGACTTTGCAGAGGATGATGTCAGGAAAACTCTAGAGGAGTTATTTGTAAAGTGAGGTGAAGATTTATGACACAATTTTCCAAACTTACACATAGCGTATACAATTGACCTAGCTTTGAGTGTGCAGCAAAAACTTGTCGCAAAGAAGTTAAACTTTCGCTGCGAACTGCTGCAATTCAAATTTTTCATATGATGCCCGTTCATAAATGGAGCCTATCGTTAGCAACTTGGTTTCGTCAAATGCTCTACCAATGAGTTGTACTCCTACTGGTAAACTCACACCACTATTGCTAACGTTATTACCTCGCACAACTAGTGCAGGTAGACCACTGAGGTTGACATTTACAGTCATTGCATCCCCAGTATACATATCTAGCGGATTATCAAGCGATGTACTCAACTTCGGAGCTATTGATGTTGACACAGGCGTGAGCAAAGCGTCGTAGAGCAACAGTTTTGAGTTCAATTCTGCAGATACTAGCTCACGAACCTCGCATGCACGTTCGTAGTAGGCATCGGCATATCCCGCTGATAGTGTATACGTACCCATCAATATTCTTCGTTTTACTTCGCTGCCCATGAACTGAGCACGGAACGCCGACAGTGAGCTAGACATGGCTCCAGCAGAAGTTCCTTCCTGAACACCATCGTAGCGTGCCAAGTTGCTACTTGCCTCAGACACAGCCAAAACATAATATGCAGGCAGACCTGTTGTAAAAGTGTCACAAGAAATGATGTCAACTTCAGCGCCGAGAGCACGCATGAGCTCAACTGATTCTGCAAAACTATGAAGCACGTCACCATCTACTCCACACTCAAGAGACTGGCTTATGACTCCGATACGAAATCCATGAAGAGTTCTATTGACAGAATCACAGTGTGACTCATTGTCACGCCGCAGTGGCGGACCCAGGTGCGTCGTGTCGTTTCTTTCCGTAGCCTGTGTAAGTGACTGTAATAAAATTTTGCAGTCAGCAACGCTTGAAGTCAAGGTGCCGATGCAGTCAAAAGATGAAGCATATGAAAGCAGACCATGTCTTGAAAGATAACCATAAGTCGGTTTTAATCCTACCACACCACAATGAGAAGCCGGCTGCCTAACCGATCCTCCTGTATCAGAACCAATTGAGGCAACACATTGCTGTGAGGCTACCGCCACAGCCGAGCCACCAGAAGAGCCACCAGGAACTCGTGACTGGTCCCACGGGTTACGCGTTATATCATGATAAGAACTTTCAGATGTGCTGCCCATACCAAATTCGTCCATATTCGTCTTGCCAATTATTATCGCGCCAGCATGTCGCAACGAACGGACGATTGTTGCATCATATGGTGATTGATAACCTAGTAGAGTCCTAGACCCAGCAGTGGTTGGGAAGTCCTCTGTGCAAATATTATCTTTTACAGCTATTGGTATACCAGCAAGTACGCCCCTGTCGATGCCTTGATCAAGTTCTTCGTCGATACGTTGTGCTTGTTCGAGAACAGCCTCTGCATTTAAACATACGAAGCTGTTGAGTGCTTTGTTTGTCTGCTCAATTTGTTGCAAATACGTGGCGGATAAGTCGAGGGCACTAATCTCACGGTTGCGCAACCGCTGTGCGATACTTTTGATTGCCGATGGTTCGAAAGGGGCACTCGTAAGTTGACACATGGCTGCCGAACGAGCTCGCAGAATTTTCGTGGGCCGAAGTCCTCGAAAAAGCGCACAACCCGTCCATTCTCCGTTTGTCGAACGTCCCGAATGGAAAGGTCTCAACGTGTGGCTTTTCATGGATTTTATTCAGTTCTTATCTCTCGTGTCACTACAGACGACAAAAGATCTGTGAAGCGCCGCGTGTTGAACAGGTCGGGATCTGAAGCCACATGGCTGAGTGAATACATGTGTATAACGCTTCGATGTCAGTAATTATCAATAATTACAACTTCTACTCGAGATCATTATATCAACACTTAGAAACGTTCGCCAAAGCGGATATAGGTGGAGCCGCTGCCTTGATTACCATCAGCACACCACTCAGCGCGAACTGGTCCCAGTTTCAGACCACAACCGAAGCTCGTACCTCTCCCAGCTCGCCGGTAGTACTCAGTTGGATTGCCCATAACTTTAGCACTTGAATTCAAATCTGAGCAATTTTCCCAAAATAGAAATGCGTGAGTGTTCAGATACGGTACTGGCACGCGGAGTTCGATTGCCGACTCGAGAACAGAGCGCGACACACCTAACTCTCCAACATTGTAGCCACGACAGGAATGTGGACCACCAAGTGTGTACGCGTCATATGCGCTACAGTTGCCAATAATGTGACCAAGTTTCGAGTGCATAACTAGAATAGGTGGCGGGAGCATCGTTTGTTTATTTTCAGAGAGAAGCTGAATAAATCTCGTGACCTCGGCTGTCAACCGATTGTAAATAGACAACCCGGCGCTCAAACCGACTGACTGATCGAACTGAAAAATATCTCGAGCTCCAACCTGGGTACCGTTCACAAATTTCGTCGTATCGCGAGTGCTATTGTTCTGCAGAAGGAGGACTCTGTCAGTTCCAGACTCAGAATGAGTAGTTCGTGGTCCATCTGCAGCAAGAGAACCATTCGACAACTGCTTGGCACCATGGGCACATATCGCACCAGAATCATCCCGTGATGTAATCTCCTCTAATACTAAGCTTGTGCTTGAATGAGATTGCCGCGTGAAGTGCTGACTAAGCGTAGCCTTGAGACCAGCTCGGTCAATCCAAACTCCAGGTACTTCGTCCATGAGTGGGCCGCCGGTGAAAGTTGGAGAAAGCTTACGCGTGTTGAAAACAGCTGTCTTAAACGATGATTTAAGTTCATCATCGTCTCCAAAACAATAGGGATGAATGTATTCCAGCTTGAATCCGAGGTCATCCTGAGGTTGGAAGAAGTTTGCTGTGGACACTGACCCAAACAATTGCCGACCCCAGCCATCAAGATTTCTCTGCTCTACGAACACAGAACCCCCTGGACGTGCTGACACCAGGTCGGGACGCCCCTGCTCACCCGGTGCAATGCTCCACTCTAACTCTGTTTCAGCTGTTCTGACTGGCCTCTCCCTTAACATGATATCGACTTGGACCTTCGTGGGATCCTTCTCATCGGGTCTTGGAACAACTTGTACATTGTCAAAAAGCTGAAGTAGAAAAATATCACGCAATGCAGTCTTAGCGTCTTCCACATTGTAAAGCTTTCCGACTTTGAAGCTGTGTTCTCGTTGTATCACGCGTGGATGTGTGAAACCTCGATTGCCATTAGTAACTTGCATATTTTCATCCAGGTAGACAGTTTGCACTCGTGAAATTTCACCTTCCACTATGTGTGCTATAACCTCACCATTCTCCATGCCATCAAAGTGCGAGATTGTGCCGAATGTAAGCCCTTTGCTTGTGTAGTAACTTTCAATGATATTCTTAGCCGTTGCAAGTACTCGAACGGTACAATTTTGACTTTTCTGCGCTGCTTCAAGAACTTGCAACTCAACGTGCTTTGGCAATGCTGTTGCACCTGCTACGCGAAATGTTTGCACTCTTGGCCATATTTTTTCTCGGAATACGAACTCGACCGCATATCCATCCTTCTTTGGTGTAACATTCGCATCAACATTCGCAAACAGACCTGTATTCAGAAGTTGGTCCAGGTCGTCTGATAAATCTTTCTTGGACAGTTCAGCACCACGACGAGCGTTCAGTCCCTGGAATAATTCCGACTGGGTAGCAAAGAAGACGTCAGAAATTGTACATAGAATGTATATCATCTTACCTTTGTGGGAATACCGGGTCCAGTTGGGAGGTTGGTGGCCAGGACTGACTCACAAGTAAAGCTATCTTTACTTCTTGATTTCTTCATTTTGCCAGAAGTTTTTCCTCCTTGCCCTGCAGCACCAACGTCTTCAGCGTCATCTTCCTCGTATATGTCGCCGTCATGATCGATGTCATCGCAATAATCGTCGCCGTCATCGTCGTCGCCGTCGTCATCAACAGCGTCATACATAGCACTGTCATCATGTCTCTTGGAGGAACTTCTCCTACCACTGCCTCCCTCGAGGTCTTTCGTGCTTTCTTGGTTGGCTTCATGACTTTGAGCGTCATCATCGCGCGCATAAGCCGGTAAAGTGCGCCAGAAAAAGTTATGATGACCGTCTCCTCCCGAAAAGTAACCCCCTGCATCGAAGCCACCGCCGCCACCGCCGCTATCACCCAAACCAAGCTCCAGACCCAGAGATCTTGTTCCGGACGCGACGGCACCTGCCCCTACGTAAGCTAGCGCACAACGGCGAAGCATTTTCAATGATATGGGGGAATTTGATGATTTTCTGTCTCCGTTTTCTTCATTTGCACTATTTCGAGTAGGCGTTTTCTGGCGAACCACATTACCGCGACTTGTGCGCTTCGCGGTGAGCACCCTAGTTTGTGCAAGTCCCCGTTTCCGTTCGCAAACTGGTGAAAGAGCACTCGAGCACGCTGACGGACAATTTTGAGTCAACATCGGAAGCGCAGGAGGAGTTCGTCGAGTCGCGATACCTACCCTGTGGCGCCGACCTTAGGCCGAGCAAACCTAACAGTGAGTTTGACACATCACCTCAAGCTGAAGGTGATGCATGGGACGTGGAAGAACATCACTTTAATATCAGTTCAATACGTGTGATTGTCGATGCGATGAGTAATTGCCGATGTGGTAAATACATATCGTTTTTGTATACAATGTATGGCCCATAGCGCCGAGAACATTGACATCAAAAAGTGATAAACGCAATAGTTTAACACGAGAACGCACATTCGCTGAATTCGAGAATCACCCACCCGAGACCCGGCGGGATGATGCTATATAATATATGTTGAATACGGTACACGTGAACGATAAAAAGTTACCTCGTCATGAGATTTAGCCACCCCCGCACCAAGGGTGCAGCCGCCAAGGGCAAAAGAGAAGTTTCGAGAAGATGCCGAGTGGCGCCCGTCAGTTTGTACCCAGCCTCAGCGTTAAGCCATGATGTCAACACTTGCTTCTAAAAGTATTCCACGTGCATATGAGAAACGTAAGAGCCGCGCCCCATCGCTTCACTCTAGGGCCTTCGTGGGCGGGAAACGCCTCGTCTCCAAACAGCCCTTCGCGAATAAGCAGCGAGCGGCGCGTTTGTGTGTGCGCGCTGAAAAGGTCGTCGGAATCGATCTTGGCACTACAAATTCAGCAGTAAGTGTAATTATTCGTCCCCGACGTTTCATGTGCTAGAGGATCCAATCCTTCGTTGAGCGCGGCGCCCCGACTGATACACGAATCTATTCTCTTTTCCGCCGGCAGGTGGCAGCCATGGAGGGTGGTAATCCCACAATCGTGACCAATTCCGAAGGTGGGCGAACAACTCCTTCAGTTGTTGCCTACACGAAAAATGGTGAGCGCCTTGTTGGACAAATTGCGAAGCGTCAAGGTGTCGTGAATCCATCTAACACGTTCTCTTCTGTCAAACGCTTCATTGGGAGGAAGTTCACTGAAGTGGATAATGAGGCCAAGGAAATTTCTTACTCCGTTATTAATACGGCGGGATCCGTGAAGATCGATTGTCCTGCACTTGGTAAACAGTTTGCCGCAGAAGAGATATCCGCACAAGTCTTGCGCAAGCTATGTGATGACGCAACAACCTTTCTCGGTGACAGTGTGACGAAGGCAGTGATCACCGTCCCAGCATATTTTAATGATAGCCAGCGTCAAGCAACCAAAGATGCTGGTCAAATTGCTGGAGTTGAGGTTTTGAGAATTATCAACGAGCCTACTGCTGCATCTTTAGCGTACGGATTTGATCGAAAATCAAACGAAACCATTCTAATTTTTGACCTTGGTGGTGGCACCTTCGACGTTTCAGTTCTGGAAGTAGGTGATGGAGTGTTTGAAGTACTTTCGACGTCAGGTGACACTCATCTCGGAGGCGATGATTTCGACAAACGAATCGTTGACTGGCTTGCTGATGATTTCAAGTCAGCGGAAGGGATTGATCTACTCGCAGACAAACAAGCGCTTCAACGTTTGACTGAGGCAGCTGAAAAAGCAAAAATGGATCTTTCTTCCACAACATCAGCAAATATTTCTCTTCCTTTCATCACTGCCACTTCTGATGGACCAAAGCATATCGACACGACACTCAGTCGCACCAAATTTGAGCAGCTTTGCGAGGATCTGATATCTCGCTGCCGTTTGCCGGTAGAACAGTCACTGAAAGATGCAAAGCTAAGCCTGTCTGAGGTTGACGAGGTAATTTTAGTTGGAGGCTCCACCAGGATACCTGCAGTACGCGAGTTGGTGAGAAGCCTCACGAATAAGGAGCCGAACATGAGCGTCAATCCAGATGAGGTTGTCGCGCTAGGCGCTGCTGTTCAAGCTGGCGTACTTGCAGGTGAAGTATCCGACATTGTTCTTCTCGATGTGACGCCACTCTCACTTGGTCTCGAAACACTGGGCGGTGTCATGACAAAGCTCATTCCACGCAATACTACCCTACCAACCTCGAAGTCAGAGGTTTTTTCCACCGCAGCAGACGGCCAGACAAGCGTAGAAATCAACGTGCTACAAGGGGAGAGAGAGTTCGTGAAAGACAACAAGAGTCTGGGTACGTTCCGTCTTGATGGTATCCCGTCAGCTCCTCGCGGCGTTCCCCAGATTGAGGTCAAGTTCGATATCGATGCGAATGGTATCCTTTCAGTTGAAGCATGCGATAAGGGCACTGGTAAGAAGCAAGATATCAAAATCACAGGAGCATCCACTCTTTCTTCGGATGAAGTTGACAGAATGGTCGCTGAGGCTGAGTCTTTCGCGGCAGAAGATACTAAACGACGCGAGGCAGTTGAGGTCAAGAATAGTGCCGACTCTATGGTTTATCAAACGGAGAAGCAACTTCAGGAACTTGGTGACAAGGTTCCAGCCGACGTTGCAGACAAGGTGAAGGAAAAAGTTGAAGAACTCAAGGCTGCCCTTGCTGCTGATGACGTCGAAAAAATGAAAGCAGCTCAAGAATCGCTGCAGCAAGAAGTCATGGCCCTTGGGCAGGCGATGTATCAAGGAGGTGAATCCGCGCAAAACTCATCTAACTCTACAGGCTCATCCGATGACGTCATCGACGCTGAATTCAGCAGCGATAAGTAAGTCAGAAGTACTGAAACACATGTTTGAACTATGCATTAGGGTTAATTAACCTTTGACTAGTAAAAGAACGTTTTCAGGTGATATATGCTCACCGATATATGTAACCATCTTTGCTTTAAACCCCTTACTTATACACCACTGCAACCTTCCAGAGTCTAAAATCCGCTTTGCCAACCGACCCAGGGCTATTTTTTCTTGTTTGTAACGGGTCCCGCGGACTTCATTACCGCACTTGCTTTTGTCGAGTGTTGCCCAGCTAGAAACCCTAGTAAGATGGGGGAATTCATTTCGACCGAATCCTAAGTCTGATAAAAATGGTTGGTTAACGTATGTCTCCCAAGTGCAGCGATGATGACAGCATGTTGCAACTGCGAACCCGCACACTTTCAAACTACGCTGAATGCCGCAGGGTTCAAAACATGCACGCAGCGCCATGTCGGTCGCTGACCCGCACAAATGTTTCCCAAACCCTATAACGTGTCTAGTCTGCAACTCAGGTACTTTGTACAACACGACGTCTTTAATGTCTATTGTGAGTCGGTTCACAGAGCAGTTCAAACGCCCCTTCAATGAGCGCTCCGCTTTAAATCGATAGGATGTATGATCAATGAGAACTAAATCGGCAGTAGGACACATTTCCGCGATAAAATGAGAGAGATAGCCACGACCAGCGCCAAATTCGACGTAGACAGAGCTACTACCACTACCACTCTTACCGTCAGCAATCAGCCCGTAACAATCCATTGCGGTAACTATCGACGCATACTGCAATTCATGACGAGACTTGTTTGGTAAGTTCTCGGACCTTGATTGTCTTTGATATTCTGAGAGCTTAACGTTGTCTGTAACCAGAGTCTGAAAACTGACACAGGTTGCCAACTGTTCTAAACGTAACAACCGTGAATCGTGAGAGACTCCCTCCATGATTTGTAAAGCATCCTGAACATCAACAACTTTTACGCGCACATGCGTTTGTTCTTTCGAAATATCGGCTGCATACGAATTGACGTCGCGACAAAAATACGGCTTGGACTCTAGCTCGTATCGGCGGAGAAGCACGGGGCATTTACTCGCGTGACGATTAGCAGAACGAACCGATGTCTTACAGGATTGGCACCACTCCTTCATATTTGTTCACGAATAACTGATCTCTTCACGCTGGTTAGATCATCGACACGACTGTCTTTCCTGTAGAAAGTTAGCTAGCACTGTTCTCCGAGAGGGTTTTATCAGTTCTTAGTGACGCAAGACAGCATTGAGGTGCAAACTGTGTTCCTAGATAAAATGAGACAGAACGGCACTCTGCGCAGAGAAAGAATGCATTGATGTTCATTACAACGGTAAGCGTTCTCAGCGCAAAAGATATTTGCACGAAAGTACACTTTATAAATCTCGAGTACACTCCACGCTCTGCTCAACACGTGACTGAGACAACTTTATTCTTGATTTAAGCTATGGATCTCTGCACAAGTCCAGCCGCAGAGTCCCATTCACTTGTGCTGAGAACGCTATCGATGGTTTCACTTGGCTTATCGATGACTTTGTCCGCAATTCCATAAGCAATGGCGTCCTTCGCTGTCATGTATAATGGCCTTTGAATGTCCTAAGCACGTAGTCAGCTCTACTCAGAATTACCACAGCAAGGTACACGCACCTTTTCAATCTTTTCGGCGGGGTTACCAGTCGTCATGGTAAGTATATCTACCATTGCTTGCTTCTGTGCCTTGACTTCTTTCCACTTTATTTGGAGCTCTGTTGCTTGCCGCTCACCCGTACTTGGGATTTTTGGCTGGTGAAGCATAGCAGTCGCATGGGGAGTCATAAAGCGCTTACCACGATCTCCTGCGGAAAGTAGCATACATGCCTGGCCTATTGCAACCCCAGTTCCAACCGTGTAGATCTATTTGATAGTTTGAATGACCCCGATGGTGCAGTATGGATAGCACTTACCTCGTTCCCAATATATTTCATGGTGTCATAAATCGCAGTTGCCTCAGTATCGAAACCCACCACTTCGCCGTCTGCTCGTGTGCAGCCCGATGAATTAATATAGATATAGCATGGTTTTGATGAGTCCGTGTATTGTAAATACAGAAGCTCGGAAACAATCAGCTCTGTCACTGCCGGTACAAGCTACGTGGTGTTCAGATAGAGTTGACAATTTCATACTAACTTACCGGCATACCGATGTACACTATGCGACTGTCGAGTAAAAGAGACGGTAGGTCAGGAGGAGGTGTCTTCGGCTTGTGCTCGTTGTACGAAGTTCCTGGAGTGGCACTAGCAGGAGAATGTGATGCTGTCAGCACACCACGAGCTTCACTCCTCCAAGACGTAAAGCTCCCCCGGTTAAGTCCTGCGAGTTACAAACTTCAGTAAATGGAGAATTCAGTAAATGGAGAACCACGTTATGTGCAAAGAATTAAACAGCGCCCCGCCGATTTAGCAGGTTGAAACAGCACTGACTCGTCAAAGCGCACTTCTAGCACTCACCAGACCTCTCCAGTCGCGCGCGTCTCGATGGTGCCGCGCCGGTCGTGAAGGGTAGAAAGTTGCAGAGCATGTTGGCGAGGTGTCTCAAACTTGCTACCCTTGGTCGGATTCACTTTGGCGCCCCGACGACCGACGCTGAGTGCGGATAGCGCAAGCTTAGGGTAGGCCGTCTTTCTTTTTTTTCTCAACATAATGCTACAGTACTGCTACTGGTACCACCAGTAGTATGATGATAATAATTCATACATTGTATGAATACTCGAATTTTTTTGTTACTTGTACAAGTATTGGCAAGAAACGACCCTCACGGCAACCCTGCACACAGTGGTTTGCGAGCCACGCTGCACTCTACGCGGAAATATGGTATACTCATCTTCGAGTTGTTCAATCCTATGCAGCTGACCATTTCACGCAGGTCGCAGAATGTCGCATGTACGAGCAACGCTTTCCCGAGATCGATGAAGTGGTGATGGTCCAGGTGAGGGAGCGAAGTGACCTTGTCACTCTCAAATTTGACGTTTACGCGAAGGTTAAAAGCATAGCAGAAATGGGAGCTTACGTTGAGCTACTGGAATACGATAACGTTGAGGGTATGATACTGCTATCTGAGCTCACTAGGAGACGCATTCGCTCTGTGTCCAAACTCATCAAGGTAAATCGCAGTGAAGTTCTGTGGTCGTCAAAGCACTCAATATTGTTTTCACCGCAGGTCGGGCGAATAGAGCCTGTGATGGTCCTCAGAGTAGACAAGGAGAAAGGATACATTGATTTGTCGAAGAGGTTCGTATCCACGATCAGAGATTTACAGAATAATGACACGTTGTAGGCGAGTTAGCCCAGAAGATGTACAAGCATGTGAAGAGAAGTACAACAAAAGTAAAATGGTGCACTCCATATTGAGACATGTTGCGGAAACGACAGCGTCGTGTGATTTGACTGAGTTATACGAGGTATTTACTTTTTATCTGACATTGACCGAGATTTACGTTGTGATAGCGCCTCGGCTGGCCACTTTACCGGTTATATGGACACGCGTTTGAAGCTTTCAGGCTCATGGTAACCCAACCAGAGACTGTTTTCCAAAATGTGCAGTCAAATAGTGAAGAAGAAGAGGCTATTGGAGATCATATCAAAATGGCACTTTTGAAAGATGTTCGCCGCCGTATGACCCCGCAACCATTGAAGATTCGGGCAGAAGTTGAAATAACATGTTTTGAATATGATGGCATTGAACATATCAAGGCAGCTTTGAAAACGGCCGAAAAAGTTTCGGGAACGGAATGTGACGTCAAAGTCTCGTTGGTTGCTTCTCCACTCTATGTGTTCACGACACAGACTGCGGATAAGGATTCAGGGATCCTTGCCGTGAATCAGGCGATATCTGCAGCTTCTGTAAGTGCATTTTCTTTGGTTGCTTTTCAAGTTCTGACTATACACAGGAATCTATTACGCTCGCAAACGGTAATGTGAACGTCAAAGAGCCACCACGTGCAGTCAGCGAACGAGATGAGCGACTTTTGGCTGAAAAAATTGAAAAAATTACTGAAGAAGCGACCGATTCAGACAGCGACGGCGAGACCATGGGGAGTGTTGATATATGACGCCCACGAGTAGTTTTTTATTTAATACGAATCACTAAAATCGACGGCTTGTTAATCACGGACTTTTTGGTTTAATCAGCGATCACGAAGTCAGTTAGAATTCCTCAGCGAAACGGGTAAACCGTAAACAACTGGGGCAGCACCTGTTAAAAACTGTAGTTGACACTGAGTCCGGGCCAGAGAAACTGACGAGGAAAGTGTAGAATAAACAGGTAGATCAGCATGTTTAAACCACGCACCAACAAGCGCCGATGAAAATCGATCAATATCTTTGTCCGTAACATCCCATAAGTTCGCGACGACAGAAGGTGTACCTGCCAAAAGGTAGGAAAATACTATCCCATCCAGTCCTATGTCTTCCTGTGAGACTAAGGCACCGCTTGAGCATCCCATAAGAATCATTACAGCCCTCCATCCAATCCATACACTAGATGGCGGGAGATATTCTTGAGCATTGCCATGACCAAAGAATAGAAGTATATCATACAAGGTCATGGCTGTGCACATATCGCGCGGTGGAGTCCCACGAACAATGGTACAAGTCTTGTTTCTCTGTAGTAGTGGAAGAAGTGTTTCTTCAGTGTTTAACAAATCCCCTGATGGGTTTAGAATTGCAAAAGCATGAGAAACATCAATACACGAGTGGACATCGGATTCCTGAACCGAATCCTTCAGTGCAAAGCTCTTGCATGGAATACGATACAACCGTTGTTGAGCGAGGACTGACATCGACTCCCACGGTATCTCGTGCAAGTCTCCATCAAAAAGCAACAAAACTGGGCCACAGCTCGCGTCATTGAAACAGCACTCAGCGATATTTTTTGAGAGCCTATGACAATGTATTGCAAGTTGACGTATTGCGTGCTGATAGACAGTATCATCAGTCCGATTTTTCTTGCACCTTTCGGAGGGAAACTTATCGCTGACACACATACCATCAATCACGGATTCAATTTGTTCTAACGATAGTTTTAGACCGTTTTGTAGAAGTAGTCGAAACATATGTCGTGCAAAACTTGGTATAGCGAAGTTGTATGCTACAGATATCTCACATAGTTGCTCCAGGAGCTCGCCGGAGGCACAAGAGTAGACATGTGAAGCTTCAGCTGGTGGTTCACCCATTAGAAGAAACCACCAGCAACCGAGCACCTGACGTTGTAAGAACTGAACTAAGTCTTCAAGTTGAGCATCCTGCGCGATGCGATGCTCCCACCAAGCAATTTTCCCTTCGCGCGATGTGTTACCTGAACGCAAAATTTTGTCAGGTTTTGTTCCCAAAATACCCCGTAGAGCTTCTACTGGACACAATTCACTAGGATAACTCGAAAGTGTCCATGGTAATTTTATCATAATTGCCGGTTCATCGACGAAAGTGGACGACCGTATGAGAAGGATCTCCCTCACAGTCTCAACTTCCGATCTTAAGTGGGCAGCAAGAGGAGACGGACACAGGGTGATCATCGGATACCCTGTCGAAGGCCAAATCTCGGATTCAGAAGGGAACCCTGAATGTGTATCAGCAATGACAGAATCAAACAATTTGGTGCAACTAGCGATCTTGTCCTCTCCATCATCAGATGTCCGTGACTTGCAAAGAAGTGACATCATCTCTTTTTGTTTGTAGTTAACACCAGACGCCACATGTATCACAGAAACTGTTAAATTTGTTTTTTCAGGGCCACTCAGAAGACCAAATGAAGCAAACAGCAAAGCAATAGTTCTAATATACATTGGTGACTGTACAGAGATTTCAAAACCTGCTCTGAGCAATCTATGTACCTCATCACAAGTTGTAGTGAACTCTTGTGAAGAAGTTGAAGCCTGTTGTGAATACAAGCGGCGGATGTTCACGATACTGCGCACTTTTAGTAGAAGAATGTCATCGAATACTGATTGATTGATTATTCTTTTTCGCCACTGAGCACCCCTAGCAATGAGATCATCCGCTTGACTGACAGGGACGAAAAGCGAATGGCGCAAAGTCAATCTACTTAGAACACTGTAACACCAGTCAAGCCACGGTGTAGTGTTCACTTCTTTGCAACCCCACAGCCTAGTCATTAGGCTCAGCGTAGCAGTGAGCGACTTTTCATACAGATCATTCGTATACGCAGAATTTTCACTATAATCAACTGCGAGTTGTACATTGTAGACAGAAATTCTTGTTGCCTCTTGCAGCAGGTGAGCGTGAATACCTTCGTCATATTGTATATTTTCATCGCCCAACACCACATGAGTAGCTTTAAACGCATCCATCGTTAAGTCGGCAATGTGACAATTATACTGCAAACGCATAACAACCGAAAGATTCAATAATCTCAAACGTTTGCATAGATGAATAACCTCATCTATGGTACTACGAGATAGCTTCAAAAGGCCCAGTGATGAAGATATCAACGCCCTGAAGTATAATCCTTGAATGTACATGGCCATCAAACACCAAACATTAATTTCATACATTGTGTTTTTATTCTTGTACTGCAGAAAGTAAGTCGAATCAACAGTCTCTAATAGAGAAGAATCACGTTGTGCAAAACATATGTGTCTACTTTTCAACGCAAGCTTGATTTGAAGCAACAACGTCTCTATAACTGTGAAGCCCTCAAACAATTTACCTGTGCTATAACAGCAACGAGCACAGTCGAACTGCTCTCTAAAGTATAGACTGAGAACGCTCTCAGAACGTTGCCAGGAGTTATTTGAGGAGTCATGATCTACAACATCAGTTGATTGAGCACACATGTTTTTTGTGAGTAGTGCCGCACAACAAAACGAATTCGTGTGGAACTTGATACCAACTATTGAGTGCACCGTATCAGCAAGGGACACTGCAACCACGATCTGATCTAGTAAACAAAACTTCATATGAGTTGTCTCAAGAACAAACAAAGTATCTGTGAAACCACATTTTATTTCATTTAGAAGGGATGGACACGTTACGTGTCGCGATGAGATTTTATCAAACTTGGCCACATTTTCTTTGAACATCTCCGAAAATATCTCGAATTCATGCTTTAAATTCAGCACAGGACGCGAGTTGATATCGTCATCGTTCGCAAATGATAGCAATACATGAGCAGCAATTTCAGTTTGTCTTACTCGCAAGAACAAGTCCATGTGTTCATTTTTTGGAAAAACACTACCTATCAAGGTATTGCATGCGCTTTGCAGCATCTCCAGAGTTGGGCGCGACCAACTTTCGCAACAGACACTGCCTTGAAATTTCTGTCTCAAAATTGAAGACAAACTATTGAAAAGCTGAACAAGAACTTGTACATTTGAGATATTTCTGGTGTCAGGTAACAGTTTGATATCTGCTAAAATTGTAGATAAGCAGGAAGAGATTGTTTCATATTCCTGTCGTGCATTCGCAAAACTATTCACTTCAGACCAGACGCTATAATGCTCGGCGTATAGATCGGACCAGTCCACGCCGATCTCTCCGTCGAGTTTGCTATCTATCAATAGTCTCGTTAGACAAAGATCTTGTCTGCCAGATATTGATACAGTGCATAAACATCTCACTATTTCAGTATTGTATACACCTCGAATGCGAGGAAAAGACCTATAACTTACCAATCCTTCTGTCAGATGCAGAAAAGCGACTGTCTTTTGATCATGCTGAAGATTGAAGTCACTGAAAGCCATAAGGCGAACCGAGAACCTATTGATGTTCGTATCATCACCATGAAACACAGCACGAGACGACGAGAAGACTACAGTCGCATTGAGTGCGTTCATCGTTAATAGACGATTGCCTTGACCTGCGAATTCCTTTGCCAATTTCTCCAAAGAATGTTCGAGTCGTAAGAGTTCTTCGCCATCGTACAACTCATAATATGTTTTTATCAGACTTGAAAAATGTTTTCTAGTGTGCTGAAGTAGTGATAGATCGAATTGATTCGGTTGCAATAGGATGTATCCATGTACAAGTTTCGATATTGCTGCATGCACAATTTTCGTTGATGCTTTGTCTTCAAATCGAGAACACGGTAATAGTGTTTGAATGAGCTCCATCAACCAACGTACAATTCGAAATAGGATGCAGTTGATCCCTTGCGATCTTCCGTCCTTTTCCCTGACTGGGAGACTTCGAGCATAGTCAAAAATCTCAGAAGCTAGCAACCTAGCACAACGCCAGTACCGAGTGCTCTTCAGTGGTTCTTTCACTGCGATAAAAGTACTTGTCGAAATCCGTTCAAGACAATGCTTGAGAAGTGGGGCCCGCACATCATTCACGTCGGTCGCACCCCTTGCACTACTTACACTCCCCACACCGCTTGTATCACTCATTCCATGCAATACCAAGCGCATAAATATCATTTGGAGAAGAATAAATTCATCTTTTGCTGGCTCTAGCGTATCCATCATGAGAGAAATAACACTAACCATAGTGAAATTATGTTTTTCCTCGTAACCAAAGCACGCTAGCTTATCGATCACATCAATCCACGATGATACTTCAAAAGACAACACTTTTCCACGAATTGAACACCACATGGTTTTGAAAGTTTCAAAAGTAGTAAGCTGCGCAATTGTTTGAACCAAGTGAGGTAATTGGTCGGTACAGTTGGATTTGATATAGGATTTCACAACAAAAAAGCATAGTTTGTCTGCAGTAAAGTCGTGCGGTGACGCACATACACTCATATCCTCAGCTTGTCTATCTGTTACCTGTTTAAGGAGGCGCAGTGCGTAGCGGAAAACTGTTGCGTTGTACTTTTCTGCTTGGTTACTGTTCTCAATCCAGTAGTGAATATCATCAAGACATTCGATTAGTAGTAATTTCGACTGCAAATATTCATCGCTACTCACGTCCAACTCAGAAACAGTGATGAACATGCTGAGCCAGCAACCAACTGCAAGCGAAATATATCTTGCTGACGTCTCGCTGTTTGCTCCACTTCCCAACGATATTTCAGAAGGATGATATTTGCTTGGTAGCAGATTCATGTTAGCTAAGACGGAAAACAAATGAGTATGTGCGATCGCAAAGTGTTTCAGAGATAGCAATTTCCTCACTACCCGAAGGTGCTGAGACTCGACTTCAAGTTCCCTCGACAGGACTCGACCCTTGCGATACAGCAAGTTGAAGAGGGCTGATGTGGTAACCACAGTGGCGGCGAACTGTGCATGTCCTTGGTCTTGACTCATTTGCCCCAAAATACTATCAAGCAAAGCATATACGTTTCGCAACGTCTCCAAGGTCCAAATTTCACTTTCGCTGACACAACAAAAATCGTACAAAAGGCATTCAACATGTGTGCCATACAGTTTAGAAACTTGGTTGACGTTTGAGTTTGTGTGCTGACAGAGTATTTTGACTTCGTTCAATACTTGGTGCCCTAGAAATTCGGACATGTCTTGGTGACAGCCACGTACTTCAGGAGGTTTGCAAAGGCTGCGAGCTCTGGGGAATCGTCGCCGCTACGTGTTGAAGGCACTTGAAGTGTGCAAGAGGTCAAGTCCACCGTGACGAAACGATACCCAAACAAGTATTTCCGTTAAATGTAAGCCATGCGCAACGTTTTAAGGTTAGCGCATGTGTGCCATACCACGGTTGAAAAGTAGCGGCAAGATGACTACGTCACTTGCGACAGCCGCTGTGGCACCCCCAACGGCTCAGGTGCGGTGCGATTTAAACGATGCAACGGCACACCCAACACACTAGCCTCACTTATTTTGGTCTTTACATTATGACATTCCATATCCTATAATTACCCGTTCGGGACCTATTCGAGATACACAATGTATCAGATACATTAACGATATCATATCCCATGAATTATTCATGATGAATACGCTCAAGATGGGGAGATAGAAGTTCAAAGAGTGGAAGAGTGGACTATGTTTAAATCTAAATATTGATATCATGTATTTGAAAATGTACATGAGAATCTGAATATTATCGCATCGAAGAATAGCAATGAACGATTTATGTTCCAGTTCTTACGCAGTGATTCATGTTTGAGCAATAAAATTGTCGTGTACGTGGTGCTATGCTTTCGAAACGATTATAGCCGAATCTAGAAATCTTGATCTTGCTCAGCTAAATAGATACTATCGTATTATAGATCGATGGGCAGTGTTCACCGGAGCTTGCCCTCCAGTACTGCACCGTTCAGAGGGAACACGGTGAGGTAGTACTACGCGGTTACAACCCAAACGTGAGACTTATTACGTGTTTGACGCGTATCTGTTTCATCGTAGGACGTTTCGATTAACACTCTCTGTAAATCCCTGAACACGACGACATACTTTGGGTTGGGAGAGAGAGCATGTCGAAGAAGAAAATTGCATATTTTTACGATGCAGACGTCGGCAACTATTACTATGGCCAGGTGAGTGATAATTTTTTTAGGCGTACACGCTCTGGCGTTGCTTAGTACTCGATAGCTTTGAAACTGCACACTTTTCTACAGATCTCACATTTTTTGTCCAGGGCCACCCTATGAAACCGCATCGAATGCGAATGACTCACAACCTGTTATTACACTATGACCTACACAGCAAGATGGAGGTATGACTAATCGGCATTTCGTACACTATGATATGACCCATCGCCCACAGGTTTTTCAGCCTGCTCTAGCTAGTGCAGAGGATATGACACTTTTCCACAGTGATGAGTATGTGGAATTCCTTCGACTAGTGACCCCTGAAAATCAGCATGAACACATTCGACAACTGAAAAGATTTAACGTAGCGGAAGATTGTCCAGTGTTTGATGGTCTCTTTAAGTTTTGTCAAGTGTACACAGGAGGTTCAGTTGGAGGTGCTGTGCGTCTCAACCATGGTCTGTCTGACACTGTCATCAACTGGTCAGGAGGATTGCACCACGCGAAAAAGGCTGAAGCGAGTGGCTTTTGTTACATTAACGATATTGTCCTTTGTATTCTAGAGTTACTCAAGGTACATCAGCGCGTCTTGTACATTGACATTGATATACACCATGGTGATGGAGTTGAGGAAGCATTTTACACCACTGATCGCGTTATGACGGTGTCTTTCCACAAGTTTGGCGAGTATTTTCCGGGAACGGGACACTTACAAGACGTTGGCCAACATGCTGGTAAGTATTACAGCGTAAACGTCCCCCTTAAGGATGGGATAGACGATAGCAGTTATGAACAACTATACAAACCAATTATGGCAAAAGTGATGCAAGTATTTCAACCAGAAGCTATAGTATTCCAATCTGGTGCTGACTCTTTGTCTGGTGACCGCCTGGGATGCTTCAATTTATCCATTCGGGGTCACGCGGAGTGTTTGAAATACATGCAAACGTTTAATGTACCCATGATTGTGCTTGGTGGTGGTGGGTATACAATACGGAACGTTGCAAGATGTTGGGCTTATGAGACTGGTTGTTTATTGAACGCTGATATGGAAGACGCATTACCGATAAATGATTACTCGGAATACTTCGGCCCAACGCATCAGCTGCACATACAAACCAGCAACATGGAAAATCAAAACACAGTGGAGTACTTGCAAGGCGTGCGAAACCGCATTCTCGAACACCTTGGTCAGTTGCAAGCAGTACCTAGTGTACCATACCATCATGCTCCGCCAGTAAATACACAGTTAGATACATCACAAAGAGTACAACCAGGGCTAGCTACAGATCAATCACAGAAGCGAATGACTCGTGAGGTCGAGTTTGACCCTGAGCAGGCCCAAGATGAGAGATCTCCTAAATGTGACAAACCAGTGGATAATGATAACGAATTACCATCGAGTACTAGTTTGGCCTACAGCAGGGATGACAAACAGGTCACGGAATCTTTCACATTACCAGGGCACGCAAGAATGAGTGAAGAGCTACCAAACAGCGCCCGCTAGTAAGAAACAGTTCTCAACTTTCACAACTGTGGTTTAGCAAAAGGTGCAAAGTGTTTGCAAACTAATCAAACATGTCATCAATATTAAAATACATGAGCTAACCTAGATCTTAAACGTTATCAGCGTCGACAATGTGCTGCAGTTGTATGTTAAGCCTATTGTACAACTGTGTGAAGGAGTCTCTCTGAAGCCGTATGACGTCCGAAGTTGTTGCATCTCTTGCTGGCGTCAAGTGATCGTAACAGGATGCGAGTACTCTCTCATCGTGGCCAAAATACATCAGTTGTAGACTCTGAAAAAAGAGTTTGAGAGTTTCTAGTGGAAGTGACAGTGAAGCTGCAGAACCACTTGAATACAGGTTTGAGCAGGCACCATGTGTTGTCAACGTTGATAATGAAGCCTTCGCTAGCTCCTTACTCGTATCGTTTGCAATTATCTCTGCCAATAGGCTCTCGACTCTTGAACTTAGCAGAGACAGGACCTGCGCCAGTTCGCTAACTTCGTGTGCCGCAGCTCGAATCGAGTGAACGCGCTTATCGTTCGCGGAGGAGTTGGTTCGAAGCAAGACTCTAGTTGACTCAGTATGCTGCACAACTCTGTCCAAATGCAAGAAGAGCTTATCCATAGCGCTGGCTGATGGCCTCACTGTATTTAAAGTAGCGTCGTTCCACTGTCGCTCTTATCCCGTTGGCGAGAAGCCTACCCTACTTTGTTAAGCAAATGTCACCATTCCATGTTGACTTTTTTATTCGTAGGTGAACGGATTTTCGACAGTTTTATCAACATCTAATCGACTTAATAGTTGATACGCGTATTATAGGGGCATTTTCCCACAACACGGTTTGCTTCGGTGTGATATTTAGCCACGCCCCAACTTCGCCGCAAAGTATTCTTCTTGACCCGGGTAGCAGGCGATTTTCAGCGATCAATCTTCAGAACATGGGACTCGTCAAAATGATAATCCGCAAAGCAGATCGCAGTAGCATTGTCAGAAAAACGCCGAAGACGGTGCTCGTCGTTAACGCCTGCGGTTACCTCGTGGAGCATGATATTGAAATACGAACAATGTGCAACCGTCGCTGTCACATTTCAATGACCCTTACCTACAAGTACACGTAAATTAGTTACTTGGATGTCTACACAGCCGAGGGCCGCACTGAGTTCTACACATCGGCGTCGACTCTCAAATCGCGCACTTGTTCCGCCAGGCATATTCCAACGCCAGTCGGACAAGCGAAAAGGAGAGTATGAGTTCTGCCTTCGTCAGTGCCACGTGGACCATACTACGACACGCGCCATGTCGAACGACGCTTCCTATCACGAAGGTGGAACTGAGCAGACACACAAAAAACTATGCCAAACTAAGTTACTAAACCCACTTGAGAGATGGAAAACACTTGGCACTGATTGGATGGGTGTGATTTGTGAGCTTGAAGGTGTTGTTCTTTCTGATTTGAGCCCATCGCATCGAGCTGCCTGGCGGAACCTTGCGTACGAAGAGAATCTTCCGTGCCCACGTGAGTACGACATACGTCATTACCAAAATCTGAAAGCAGAACAACTCATTTGCCAAGTGTTCAACTGGACGCAAAACAAGGACGAGGTCACACGATTATTATCTAGAAAGCAGGATTTGTTTTACGAGCAACTTCAACACGAAGGTGCGGCACCAAGGATACAGCAAGGGGCGTTGGAGCTATTGAACTTCCTACAAGCCCAACGCATCCCGTGCATCCTCATTTCGCCCAGCACACGAATCGAAGTCGATCATATGCTCGTAGATTCACGATTGCGCGAGCTTATACTAAGGGCTGACCTGCTGGATACAGAACAAGATGCTTCCCTCTCACTAATTACTGCAGAGAATGTCCAGTATAGCTTACCTGATACTGAAAGCATCATACTTGGGTGTTCAATCTTAGAGCGTCCATTTGAGCGAATCATTGTAGTTGGAAGCAGTTTGCAGACACTCGAAGCCGCGAGAGAAATGAACACACGCATCATCATGGTCTCGGGTAGACATAGACAGTGGGAACTGAAGCATGCTGACTTAGTTGTAAGTGCTCTCGACGAATTGAGCTTCCAAAATCTTAGAGAGCTTCTACATGATACGTGATGAAGCAGAGGTGCAAACACTCAAAGATGTAAAAAGTGTAGCACATTTGTGGTGTGTAAAAAGAAGATTAGCCATACTATGTTCCATGTTTTGCGTGTTTCCAGCTGAAGCTGAGTCCAGTTCCTGCACTCACCTCTCGAATGTCATTTTCCAAACGACTCAGTAAACCGTGACCACTCCTCGTATCGCTCCAGTATGCCTTTTCTGTGCAGTAATTGTAGTGAGACGGACCACTCACTGGTGATGCAAGCCATAGTTCACGCACTGCGGTCTGCCTGTTGAGGACAAAAGTGTTTTTTGATCCAAAAGAGAAAGTTACCACGCCTGCTTCAAGAACTATATCAAAATCAGATAAGTTGGCAATATCCGCCCAGTTGTCGAGGGTGCTGTAAACGTGTTCGAGAGTCTCGTCCGCGAGCTCGTTGAAAATACTTGGACTAGTCCGAATCAAGTCTACAGTCAGTTCTGTAGCACTTCCAGGCAGGTGAGCATGTCTATGGCCTTTTAAAGAGACTAGATTCGAGTTTGATGCACGGCGAACGAGAGGGTGAGCGTAGGCTGCGCGAGCGAGCGCGACGCCCAAGTTTGGGAAACTTCGGGTGAAGACCATAGGACTGAGCAGCATCTGCAGTCAGAGTTAAGTGTAAACGATTGGAAAAAAGTACTATCCTCCATTTCCGTGGACAACTTCACAAACAACTCGTGATTACCCGGTGATTACCCGATTGAGAATCTACATGTATTGTCTATGTCTTATATTATAAGGCTGGACGGGAGATCTTCTATCCTTTTTTAGTGCTATGGGTCATATATGACCCATAACGGGGTTTTGGTCATTTTGTAGATGTCATATGTCCGAGAAACGAGCGTATTTCCACTCGCTCGCGACGTCACGGAAAGATTTATAAATCGCCGGATCAGAGAGTCTCCTCAAAATGACGAGTCACGAACCGTCGGTTAATACATATTGTAAGTATGAAATAAGTATCAATC
>MDTE01019492.1_pt1 | contig 32897 bp, 33 predicted proteins | sample 811231 | NCBI WGS metagenome assembly MDTE01 (sample SAMN05326651, study PRJNA326480) | marine metagenome | isolation source: seawater | place: Indian Ocean: Red Sea | collected 2010
AACTGATTATCATTATCCCGAACAACACATGATTTTTCTCAAAGGAGATGAAGAGTCTCAGTATTTAGATAGAAATTGGACGACCATAACAGGACTTCCCACTGGCAGGACTTCTTTTTCGAAAACTGGCTCAATAGATCAAACGATAGTAGTCGCCCAAAGTGCACCCGTTCAAGAAGCCTTGAGATTTGAGGGAAATATTACTGTTCAGTTATTTGCTTCATTGGAATCTCAGAGTAATCTCTGCTCTCTTACAAACATTATTTCTGGAACGCCAGCTGGCTCGGAAACGCAGTTTATTGTTTCAGTAAGTTTTGGTGGAGTTCAACTTTTTTCTGAAGAAACAAACTCAATTGTGATGAGTAATGATCGAACTGAAGCCCATCTTTTTTCAGTATTAATTACCGGAATTAACACCACAATGAGTCCTGGCGATGTAATTGAATTTTCTATTGATGTTAGGCATGAATGTGCACTCACAGGAATTTTGTGGTGGGGCACTTATGATATGAGATCTGGATTGATTCTTCATGGCGATTTAATAGAAACCGAATTAAATGTCCTACTAGATCAAAATAGAATGGCCCGAATCGAATTAACTCCTATTTCTCCATGGGGAGTTACAGATTTCTCAGCACAAGTTTTGGAACTTATCGGTCCAGTGGAATGGGAGGAAATGCATCATGGATACTTTGAAGAGGATACTTGGTTAGATCATTTTGAAATCCCACACGGTACATCTATTGGACAAGCAAATAGAACAATATATACTTGGTCAACAGAAAAACCCCTTTCTCCTGGAAATTATATGATTGATGCTTGCTTCATGCTAACTGATCAAGATCCAGGGGAAAGATGTGATTCATGGACAACATATAGGTTCAATGTACCTGATGACCCTCCACCACTATTGAGTAGTGGATGGGCAGCATTGATAATCCCCTTGTCGATGATTCTTTGGATAGGTAGATCGATATCAAAGACAATTTTACCACTCCCTGCTTATGCTGTTTTACTTATTCTTACTTTATCTTGTATTGGCCCCTCACTAAGCCTCCCAAATATTGATTCGGAACCATATAGAGAAGGTGGAGCCGCACCACCCTTTATTCTACTATCTCATGATTCTGAATTGGGCGCGATTTCACTATCCGATTTATTGGATAACTCAGATGCAGTAGTAATTGGCCTATTCACTCCCAATTCACCCAATGCAGATAGACAATTTACAGATTTTCAATTAACTAGACAATTGATGTTTGGAGAAGACAAGAGCATTAGTTTTATTCAGATAGCGACAGGTGAAGGAGTCCAAGCTATCAATTTAAACGATTATGCCGATAGACTAAATAAATCATGGCCACTTTTACTTGACGATGATTCTGTAGGAATTTCACTACCAAGCGGTGCCACCGATGCAGTTGTAATAATTGACTCTGTAGGTTTTGTCACTGATTGGAAGCCAGGTTCAATGTCTTCAGTCGAAATCAAAGAATCAATCGACAAATCCGCAAGTGGATCTGGTAAATCTCCATTAACGATTTTTTCATTGATTTTCAGCTCTACATTCCTTCCATTATTTATTCTCGGGATGCCAGATGAGGAAAATGCCGAATATCCGAATAAAGCTATGATTCCTGCTGCAGGATTTTTCTTAACCGTGGCCGCTGCATCATTAGGGTTTTCAATAATATTGTTGCCATTAGTTTTCTTATCTGCACTTGGTGCAGGCCAATTTTGGATTTATATTGAATTATCATTCTCAATAATCTTAATCTACCACGGTCTTTCTGTTTTCATCAGTGGAAGGATAATTGAGCTAGAATATCTCTCATCCAAGATATACTCATTATTCCCGGAAATATACAGAGAATGGCGCGAACACTCAAGATTCAGTTCAGATGCTTACTTGGGACTATGGCTAGGATGGATTTTGTGGATTTACTCCCCAGACTTAATTCCCCAAGGAATTGGAGCAATTATTAAATCTGGCAATATGGGAATATTAATTTCTCCAGTAATTATATCTCTATATGTCATTTCTGCAGGACTATCAATAGGAGTTATCCGCTCACTTTCTATGATTCCTGGGAACTCGTGGAGAGTACTGGGGCAATTGAGTATGGGTCTTAGGCCTAGGGCATGGGCCCTTTGCTCAATTATTCTTGGTTTTTGGATTCTTTCGAGCATATTTATCGGACCTATTTTATCTTCGAACTGAATATATAATAATATATCCTAATGGACCGAGACCATCTTAAGTAAACGTAGTTTCTGAGTGTTACCCTTGGGGGTATAGTATAACCTGGTAGTACCGCGGGCTCCAGTTGCACGGGAATGACGACGAGTGGGTTTCTGAAAGTTGATGACCAACTGGAGCACCGACCCGTCGCAACCCGAGAGCGTGCGCTATTTCAGGTGCACGCTATGCGGAAGATACCCGCTGATCTGGGTTCAAATCCCAGTGCCCCCACCATATTTTTCGAGTTTTTTGTAATCTTTTACTAGTTGTATTGAATAGATAAGTGCACATCCCCGGTTTGTGAACCAAAGAGCGAAAGGGACAATTCTTGTTTCATTTATATTAATTCATTTATTCGCTATAATGACCATTTCACCTTTTTCGAATTCTGATTCTACTCCTCGAGTTTTAATAGACAGCCATGATTATAATATTCCAGAACAGGAAATGCCAGTATGGTCTAATGATGGCCCATGGTGGACTTGGACTTCTATGGATTTGGATCGAAATAAAATACATGATTCAATTCAACTTGAAAGTGGAAAAGTATGGCTAGGATTATCATATTCAGAGGAAATTACGGAGAAAAATAAGGCAGATATCAGATTATTAGGATTTCCAATTAGAATGATTTTACCTTCAATCAACGCTATTCTAATCGGAGAAGCTAACTCTTTTGATGCCAATAATCTCTCACAACTCGATGGAGTTGTGATGGTAGAGCGATACGGTAGTGTAGAATTTTTTGGAGATATACAGACTCCAGCGGTTAAAGCTCGTAATTCATCATACTATCCCGGGGCATGGGATCTCGGATTTTCTGGAGCAGGCGTTAATATCGCTTTAACAGACACAGGAGTAGATAATGAGCACCCAGGATTAGTTGGTAAATTTGTCGCAGGATATGATGCAGTATGCTATAATCCATCAGATCCAAATTGTATTTTGGCTGGATTTGGAATTCGACCAACAGATGGAACATTTGATCCAGATGATGGAAATCAACACGGAACAGCATGTATGGGGATGGCCAGTGCAACCGGGTATGAATCAGATGGCACCCTATCCAATTACACGGGACCAGCTCCAGATGCAAAATTAGTTGATGTGAGAATTGGGACTGATATAGGGGCTGGACCTTTTGAAAATTATTTACTAGAGCAAGACTTTTATGAGTCAGCACTTAATGGTATTCAATGGATAATTGATCACAAAGATGATGAGTGGCAAGGAGCTAACGAAGAAGATTTTGGAATTGACATTATTTCTCTTTCATGGGGGATTACTAGTCACGAGATTTCAGGTTCAGATGGAACCGATATGCATAGTAGAATTCTTGATGAAGCTATGGAAGAAGGAATTACAGTTTCTAATGCAGCCGGTAATGATGGTCCAGATAATGACGGTTTATCGGGAATGAGCGCTTCTTCGCTTTCTATAACAGTTGCATCAACAGATGATCAGAATACCATCGATCGTTCAGATGATACTATCGCTTCTTACTCTTCTAGAGGTCCAAGACGAGATAATGGGGATAATAATCCCCTCAATGAGTTGATTCCAGAACTTAGTGCTCCAGGTACTAACATCATTCAAGCAGAGGGTTGTGTTACCGATGGTGGCTGTAATAATTTTTTAGGTGGCGATGCATCTGAAAATACATACACCGGTAGAGGAAGTGGGACTTCTTATGCAACACCTGCAGTAACTGGAATAATCGCTCTAATTATCGAAGCAAACGAAAATTTAACCCCAATTCAGATTAAAGAAGTTTTGAAACAGACCTCTGAGAGAGTTGGAGAGCCCACATTTCCCGAAATAGATCCATACTGGAATAGAGATTTTGGATATGGTATGGTAGATGCGTATGAGGCTGTTAGATTAGCCCAATTTTTAGCCAATAATTCAGATTATACAGACTTTGATGTCAATATACAAAATCACTTGACAGAATTGATCATTTCTAATAATTCAGTAAATATTTCTGGACATTCTTGGGGGCAAATGGGCAGTATTGAAAAAGTTGAATTCAGAATCGACTCTGGAAATTGGATGGAAACTACATATTCATCCGATGCATCCATTTTGGCATCTCTAGAGCCTATTGATTGGCATGTAACTCTAGATCCAAATAAACTAACGGAAGGGAATCACCAAATCGAGATAAAAGCTATTTCAGGAAATTCTCAATCATTACCAGTTATTGTTCAAGTCGAAGGTTATGGATTTTCAAGCGATGATTCCATGATTCCAGAAATTCTAATTTCTCTTTTATCTATCTCAGGATTGATAGGAGTTGCATATCTAGTTTATAGAAAATCTAGAAGTAATAATTTTAATGAAAAACCCATTGTCGATGCAGAACTGGTTTAATTTCGAAATATCTCGTTTCATTTTTTAATTGTATCCGCCCTATTCAAAACCAAAGACATTAGTCCAACGCCATGGCGCGCTTCTCGGAACGTTCGAAACAGATTCGCCCCACTGGAATTCGTAGGATGTTCGATATGGCAGGAGATGATGCAGTTCAATTTGGCTTAGGTGAACCAGATTTTCAACCACCTGACCAAGCTATTGAAGCATTCTACACGGCAATGAAAAATGGGAAAAATAAATACACTTCAACTGCAGGTTTGCCCGAATTACGCAGTGAAATTGCTAAGTTATGGCATCATAAAAATCCAAATCTTGATGAATCGAATGTCTGTATTACAATGAGCGGAACAAATGCTCTACTAGATATATTTCTAGCTATAGTTGATCCTGGAAATAATGTACTGATTCCCGAACCGTATTTCCCCCTTTATCCGCCCGACTTAACGATATGTGGAGGAGAAGCAAACTTCTATCCCTGCCATTTTGATAATGATTTTGTTCCTAAAATTTCTGATTTAGAAAGTAGAATAAACCAAGATACTGTTGCAATTTTGTATAATTTTCCCAGCAACCCTACGGGTGGAAACGTTACTACCGATCAGAGAGATGAATTAGTCTCCTTCGCTAAAAAACATGACATATGGATAATTAGTGATGAAGTCTATGATAGAATTGTATATGATGGCCCACATGTATCCTTTTTTGAGGCTGGATATGAAAAAGTGGTAATGGTACAGTCATTTTCTAAGACTTTCGCAATGACTGGATGGAGAATTGGGTATCTTCTTTCGGCTCATTCACAAATGATGGAAGAACTAACTAAAATGCAATATTATGTCACAGCATGTAGTAACGATGCCATGCAATATGCTGTACTCGAAGCACTTCGTAAAACTCCAAATTATCCAGAAGAGATGTGTATGGAATTCAAATCACGAAGAGATTTAATTTGTTCTAGGCTGAATTCCATGCCGGGAGTTTCTTGTCATATTCCCACCGGTGCATTCTATGTTTTCCCAAGATTCGATATTCCAGGACTATCCAGTGAGGAATTAGCAGTTAAGTTATTAGAAAATGGCGTTCTTTGCTCTCCAGGAACAGCATTTGGACCAGCAGGCGAGGGCCACTTACGGTTTGCATATACCATAGGTAAGGAAGACATTACCAAAGGAATGGATAGGGTTGAAAAAGTTGTTAGAGAACTGAGGAGATAGATTGCTAGCTCTGATTCTTAATATTTCTGTTGGATTATTTAGTTTATTGTTTTCTGAATGGTTAGTGAGAAATTACGAACATTACTACAGACTTAGGTTTCCTCATAAAACATTATTCAATTCGATTATATCTATATTTTCATCATTAGGATTTTTCTCAATTTTATCATCTGCGATTTTACTATACTATTTCGGCCCAAATTCAATACTTTATGGAATTTTCATCGGTTCAGGTTGGGCCTTTTTGAATAACACAGTAGATTCATTTTTTCAATGAAAAATTAATTGGAATCAAATAAATTAAATGGCAAATCTATCATCCTATCCTCTCCATCTTCTTCATTAGTATTACTTAAATTCTCATCAAGTATTTGATAATCCGATTCAGTAATTTCTTCATCACTTAAGTTCGTTTGTTCCAATTCCATACCTCTCAAAGATTCTAATTCCAATTCTTTGTCATTCATCCATTTTGGAATTTTCAATGAGCCCCCTAAAACTGAAATTGTTGTAAATGTTGCAACGGGAAGTACTGAGATAGCAACTATGTAGTCCAAAATTGCTGTAGGAGGAATATTCGCTTCAGGAGCAATAGAGTGAAGAATAACACTCTCTAATTGCATTTCATGCCATTTTGAATAGTCAACTCCCAACCAGTCAAGAGAGATTGAAAGAAAAACTCGGGCAAAAACCCAATAAAGAAAAATTGGTAAAATCCAAGAAAGTCTAGAAACCCTCCATACTACATTCCTAAACATCGAGGCTATTCCTACCAAATGAGTTGAAATTATTGGCTGTATCCTGAAACCAATCCAAAGAGCAATAATATATCCAGCCATTCCAAGTTCAAAAGCCCTGTTCGGTTTGATTATGGTCTGTGGTACGCCTTCCATTATTGCTAGAGGAACTGCAATTAGAATTACCTGCATTGGTACTGCTAATAGTTGTAAACCACCATGAATAGACATCAAATCATCATCTTCATCAGTTATCCTTTTGTTGACTAGTCTAATCATCTTTCCATACGGACTGACAAAACTACTCATCCTAGCTCTATCTATTAGTTCAGGATCATTCACTCTTCTACTGAGTCTGAGAAAAGGTAGCCAACCTCCTTGATTTGAAACAAAAAATGGCCTAAATCCACCCATGAGTAATGCCAAACAGATAGAAATTATTCCATAGGATATTCCTGCCACTAGTACCCAGTAAATCAACTCAGTCCTAATTCCAATTGTAGCAGTTTCAGTATCAATTTCCGGTAAATAGGTTAGAGCGAATAATATTATTGGAGCCAAAGTGATTTGAACTATCACAGTAGATGCCAGCAAGACTCTTTTCAAGAGAATCGCACCCTCTACCATCATCTACTCGCCACAATATCGAAACATAAGCTCTTCATTACAAATTACCCCTAAGTTATGCTTTTTTGATTGCATCCATACTATCCAACATAATCTTATCACCAAACTTTAGTACAATACCTTCTTACACAGAAGTTTTTCGCCACGGATTGACATGAGAACTACATACTGTTTGATGTTAACTGCAATTTTACTATCAGTAAGCTTCAGTGGCATCAATTTGAAAGAACTTTCTCACCGAAATTATTCCAATGACACATCCCAGAAAAATAATGCAAACGTTGACTTTTCTGTAACCGGATTAGAATTAGGCAATAGCTCATTTTCCCCTAGATCTTGGATACAACCCGATTCAACATCACTAGAATTCTTATCAAAGGGGGAAGCTATTCAGATTGATGTAACCTTCAGACAAGAAGGTATTATAATATCTCCAACTACTGCTGACGCATATTTGCAAATATTACATCCAATTGGAATTACTCTTAAAGAATGGTCCTTCAATATGAGTTTAATCGGAGGAGAGTCTGAAACTAAATCATTTATCTGGATTCCAGAAACTGCTCATAGTATCATTTCTGAAGATGGAGAGCTCAGCGGAGGGGTCACTTTCAAAGTAAGTGTTGGAGCAGGAGTAGGAATTGAGGATGGCTCTTTGTCGAACAATGTTTTCGATAGACAAGTGCCTATTTCACTCTGGTACGATGATATGGAAAATGGATTTTGTGATGATGAAGGGAATGAGGGGAAGTACTGTACTAACCTACAAGAGGGATATGGAAGGCCAACTTGGTATGCAACCGCAAGTAGTGATTTCGGATTAGATACTAATTATCCAACTGGTACATGGAGAATGGACAATTCATCAAGTAGTTCAGGTGAATGGCATTGGAAGGTCTCAGGAGAAAATACTAACTACGCATCAAATAGATTAGATTACTTGTATTGGGCATGGAGGACCACTACTAATGCCGACGGTTGCTACGATGGTGTATGGTCAGATGGATATTCTCATGGATTAGGAACTGGGATATTTGACTACTCCTTATCTTCTTTGCATGCACCTTACATATGTAGAGCCAGAATTCAAAGCCCAGATTTATACTCAGTTCAAATTGTTACTGATGCATGGGGAGATATGGCTGATAATAATGATAGTATCTCCTTAATCACTAGAACAACTCAAGATAGCACCCATTTCCTAAATCATACCGAATCGAACCTTTCGTCCGTAGAAGGAGATTGGAAGCGATTAATATGGGATGCAACCGGACTACACCCTAATGAGGCATTTGATGTAGCCTTTCGATTCGAATCAGATCAAGGAGTTTCGGGAGAGGGAATTCACATAGACTCGTTTTTTGTTTTTGCCATTGAGAGATATCCAGAATACACCCTAGATGCTCAATGTGAATACCTTGACAACTCTGGAGATCCTAGGATTTATGACCCCGAAGATGAAGGTGGAGTCACAATTCAAGTTGAATCAGCAGATCCCTTTCCACCTTCTGTTCATTGTAGTATATTCAATAGAGGTTACATCGATACAAGATTATGGCTATTATCAGAAGTTTCAAACTCTTCTTGGAATTATCCTGTTAGAATAGAATCAAACAATAAAATAGATAATTATCCACCTGTAAAAACTAATGTGGTCAAGGCTCGATCATATACTGATGTTTGGTTCAATCTCACCGTCCCTGATGGTGCAGATGTCCAAGAACTAGATTGGTACATGAACATAAACGACGGAATTAGGCAATCACAGTCAAAATATAGTATCGAATTACCCCTAGCAGTCATTTCAACCTACAGAATGACTTTCAAGCAAGATGGGTTAACTAAGAATCCCGCTGCGTCTATATTACCAGATAATAAAGCAAATATTACTATGAATTTAAAGAATGTAGGGAATCAATATTCATCTTGGAATTTAGGGGGAATTTTTGAAGACTCTAGATTTTCTTCTGAGGATATAAATTGGTATGAGGTTGGAGGGGATCAAATATCAATAATTAATATGAGCCCTAATGAAGAAGTTAATCTTAATGCAGAGATTTCTATTCCACCCGGCATGGATCCTGGAACTTATTCCCTAAAACTCCAAGCACTTCCAAGAGCTCCTAACTCTTTCATTGCCGAATCAACACTTTTCATTCATGTCCCAGTATATCATGAATTAGCAATTGCCCCTGTTAAGAAATCAATGCTAGCTCCCGCCAACGGAGAAGCAAAATCAGTACAAGTATTCTTTTTCAATCGAGGTAACATAGATGAAACATTTAGTGTCTCAGTGACATCTGATAATTGGAGGGTCCTTCCTAGCTTAAGTACTGATTCTCTAACAATGACTAAAAATGGCGGACAATCAACATTATCACTATTTCTTCCAATGCCCTACGGAATTGTTAATGGAACATACAGAGTAACAATTTCAGCAGTTAGCTCATATGATGATGGTACCAACTCAGTCCCGTATCAACAAAAGGCGGAATTCTACTTGACAGTTCCCAAGACTTATCTTGTAGATGTCGAAGACAGAGATTTGACAGGAGAAATTTTTGCAGCAGGAGCAGATGCTAGGACGCTAAAATGGGAGATTTGGAATATCGGAAATACCGATGATTCCTTTTCAGTTGAACTATCTCACGATCCAGACGTTTCAGCTAATGTTCAAGGATTGACAAATGGCCGTACTCCTTATATTCCAGCAGGATCTTCATACAATCTCAGTGTGAGCTACTCATTTGATTTTGATGTAGATGGAACTAGAAAAATAAATCTCCATGCAACTAGTTTCAGTTCCGAGAAGAATAATAGAGAATATATCGATAATTCCCAAAGAGGCCTAGAAAATTCAGTAGTTGATAACGGTGAGGCGATATTTAATGTCGGTACTGTCGGTTGGATCAGGGCAATACCATCTCTACAATCTTCCACTGCATTAAATGATATCACTGAACCTGGAGACGACTACATTATCGTTTTTAATATCCGTAGCGGACATTTATCACTTAATCAGACTATTAGAGCAGAAGTTGAATTAGAAAATCAACATACAATCTACAATGGTAGAGTAGCTGAAGAAGATCAAGATTTTGTACTTCAAGCGAACGAAAGTAGAGAAATTTCTGTTGTCCTAGAAATAAGGGAGACAGATTTCAATACACTAATGAGTGATGTGGTTGACTTCAACGTAACTTTACGACTTTCAAGTGAAATTGATGTAACTTCAAAAACTACTTCAATTAGACTAGTCAAACCAAATCCTATTGAGGAAGAAACCGATATAGAGGAAGCAGCTTGGAAGGGTGCAAATTACTTTATAATTGGTATAGGATTAATTGCTATTATCTCTATTTTGTCTATATCATTAAGGATAGTAATAAAATCCAACTCATCTCTAGAAGAATATTCATCTCTCGATGATTACTCAATGTCAATTGGTGGGTGGCAGGAAAACTCAGACTCTGATTTTAAGTTATTACCTTCAGCTGATGATATTGCAAACTCCATGTTTGGTGGAAGTAAAGACTTATTCGATCAAAAGCCAGACATAATCAATAAAAAACCCGATGAAGAAACAAAACATTCTGATGATAAAATTAATAATAATTCTACACAAATTCCACCTATCCCAGAAACTGGTCTACCCGAAGGATGGACAATGGATCAATGGGAGCATTATGGTCAAAAATGGATAGATTCGCAGGATGGTGATTAGATAAAATCAATAGTTGATTTCGTGGTAGTCCTTATGACCCACCCTATGGTGGCTGACACTAATTATAGTGAGTGATAACATGTACAATGGTCAACAACCGATTTTTATACTAAAAGAAGGAACTACCAGAACGAGCGGAAAATCTGCACAGAGTAATAATATTGCCGCAGCTAAAGCAGTCGCCGATGCAGTTCGTTCAACTTTAGGCCCCAAAGGAATGGATAAGATGCTAGTCGATAGTATGGGAGATGTAGTAATAACAAATGATGGCGCCACAATTCTCAAAGAAATGGATATAGAACATCCTGCAGCAAAAATGATTATCGAAATTGCTAAGACCCAGGAGCAGCACTGTTTCGACGGAACTACCAGTGCAGTAGTAATAGCGGGCGAATTACTAAAAAGGAGCGAAGAATTAGTCGAGCAAAATGTCCATCCAACTGTAATTTGTGAAGGATATAGATTGGCATCAGATAAAGCTGTAGAAATTATTGACACACATTCTTTTGAAGTAGATGATAAAATGTTGAAAGAAGTTGCAAAGACTGCGCTAACAGGGAAAAGTGCAGGAGCAGTTAAGGAATTCTTATCCGAAATTAGTGTTAAGGCTGTACTATCAGTTTCTCAAGAAGATGATGATGGAGTTATTGTTGATTTAGATGACATAAAGATTCAGAAAAGACAAGGTGGTTCAATAAGAGATAGCACACTCATCGATGGAATAATTCTCGATAAAGAGAGAGTACACAGCGGAATGCCTCGATCCGTGGCGGATGCTAAGATAACTCTAATAAACTCTGCAATTGAGGTAAAAAAAACAGAAGTAGATGCTAAAATTCAAATCACTGACCCAAGTATGCTTTCTCAATTCCTCGAAGAAGAGGAACAATATCTCAAGTCATTAGTTGAAAAAATTCAATCTGTCGGATCAAATGTCATTATTTGTCAAAAAGGAATTGATGACATAGCTCAGCACTTCATGTCAAAGGCTGGAATATTTGCTATAAGAAGGGCTAAGAAAAGTGACATGGAAGCACTATCTAAAGCCACAGGAGCTAGAATAATCACTAATATTGACGATCTAAAAGAAGATGATTTAGGATTCGCCTCTAAAGTCGAAGAGAAGAAAATTGGAGATTCTGATATGATTTTTATCGAGGGATGTGATGAGGCAAAAAGTGTTTCAGTCTTACTAAGAGGAGGGACAGAACACGTGGTCGATGAAGTAAAGAGAGCCTTTGAAGATGCTATAGGGGTAGTCGCTGTAGCACATGAAGATGGAGCAGTACTAACTGGCGGCGGTTCTGTAATATCTGCAGTTAGCAGAGATTTAAGGTCCTATGCAGAAGGAATAGGTGGAAGAGAGCAAATGGCAATCGAAGCATTTTCTAGCGCATTGGAAGTTATTCCCCGAACTCTCTCAGAAAATGCAGGTCTTGACCCAGTTAATACAATTATAGATTTGAGAAAAGCTCATTCAGAAGGAAAGACTAATCACGGCGTAAATGTCTTTGAAGGAGGGGTTAAAGATATGTCAAAAGCCAAAGTATTCGAACCTAGCAGAGTAGTGGAGCAAGCTATTCAAAGCGCATCAGAAACAGCGGTAATGATTCTCAGAATTGATGATGTAATTTCCAGCAAAGGAACAGCACCTATGAATCCCGAAGATTTTGATGGAATGGGCATGTAGGATAAACCCAAATTCAATATTTTTGGCAGTTCTCCGAATGCACAAATTCATTAATCGCCATCGTCTGTACAGACATATAACGCTGAGTGGTGAGTGATGTGTCTGCCGAACTTCCGTTACTAATTTTATTTGGTTCTCAATCAGGTAATGCCGAAGATCTTTCTGCTAAGGCAGCAAAAGAGGCAAAATCATTTGGAATTCAGGCCACTGTCAAGGGAATGGATGAGATAAAATTAGAAGAGTTACCAAACTTCAATCGAATTCTAATCTATTGTAGTACTTGGGGAGAGGGAGAAATGCCAGATAACGCTGAAGATTTGTGGCAGGAAGCTCAAGGAGACTCTCTTCCCTCATTATCAAAATGTCATTTCGCCGTTTGTTCATTGGGTGACTCATCTTACGAATTTTTCTGTCAATCTGGAATTGATTGGGATTTGTGGTTCGAAAAGCAAGGAGCCAACAGAGTTGTACAAAGACTGGATTGCGATGTAGAGTATGATGAACCTGCTGCAGTATTTACTACTGAGGCCCTATCGCACTTCGCAGCCGTAGACTCTTCGGGAAATTATGATGCCAGCAAAGTAGGCCAGGAAAAAGATAATCAGGAACTTGAAGATACCATTGAAGAAAAGTCTGAGGAATCAGACATTACCGTCTCGACAGGAGAAGGCATTGAGTCATTCCTTAATTCAGGAGACCGTTCTCTATCAATTCTTTTTGGTTCTCAATCCGGAAATTCCGAAGCCTTAGCTTCAAAAATTGCAAAACAAGCAAAATCATATGGTTTGGATGGTAAAATATACGATATGGATGGATTTGATTTCAATTCTATTTCCTCAATGAAGAGAGTTCTAATAATTTGTTCAACTTGGGGAGAAGGAGAAATGCCAGATAATGCCGAAGAGCTCTGGCAATTCGCTATATCGGACTCAGCTTCAAAATTAGATGGCGTTTTCTATTCAGTTTGTGCATTGGGAGATTCAAGTTACGAATTCTTTTGCCAATCTGGAAAAGATTGGGACGCCCAATTTGAAAAACTGGGAGCTACTAGATTAGTAGATAGATTAGATTGCGATGTAGACTATGACACTCCAGCGGAAATGTGGAGCTTAGACATTTTACCAGCACTAGCAGCGGTAGACTCTACTGGAATGTATCACGAAGAGATGATAGATGAAATTAATGCATTTGTAATGGGGGAATCGGCCGGTGCAGAAGGTGAAGATGGATTCATTCTACCTTCGGACATTACAGAACCTATACAATCACAAATCACAATTTTCCGCTACGACCCTATCTCTGCATCCACGGGTTCAGACACATGGCTGTGTGCACTCCCTAGGAATATGTCAATTCTTGATGTTTTAAGGGAACTAAAACATACACAAGATGGCACACTAACATTTAGAGATGGTAATCCAGATGACCCTAATACAGCCCTTTTAGTCAATGGAAAGATGATACTTCCTGGACTAGTCAGACTTGATTCAATAGCTCCAATTCGCGACAATTCACTAAAGATTAGAATTGAACCTCTATCAGGATTTGATGTAATTAGGGACTTAGTAATCGACCCATGGGTTTCCGAAGTAAAACGTGAATCAAGCAAGCCTTGGATGATCGCAGCTACCCGTGAAGGAGAAAATACTATTCAAGGTGTAGTCGGAACAATGGATCCACAAGTTGCTACAGAATTGCATGTAATTACAGATTATAATAGTGAAATAATCCTATATTCTAGTTCTGATACAGTCCCATTTTCTAAAGAATATTTAGGGCCAGCAGTAATATCCAAGCTATGGGCAAGAAGAAAAGATCCCAGAACTTCCAATACCCGAATTAATCAGATAGATAATCTATTAGGTTCATCTAAAGGAATAATTGCAGAAACAGATTTATCATCAATACGTAGACACTCAGAAAATGGCCCTAGGATAGCTGAATCATTACTAGAAGCCAAGAACTCAGCTTTGACTAAGAATGGTTTCAATGGTAGACATGGTAAACATGTATGGTGGTACTCTTGGTCAGTGAAAAGTAGTGGAAGAGTCAATGATACTGTAATTTACAGACAGGCATTAGGTCCAGGTGGCCTATTAAGAAATCTATTTTCTGGAGTAACAGCCAGAATGATTTTCGGATTTACAAGGACTGGTGGAAATATGTTCAATGGTAGACTAGGGATGATTGCTCCGCCTGCAGGTATAGGAAAAATGCCCAAACAACTCAATAATTCAGTAAATAATCATCATCAAGTTGTCGCAATTTTTAATGAGCTGGATGGTCGCTTTTAATGCCATTAAAATTCACATTTCACCCAGGTAATGTGGCTCATAGCGGCGCTCCAGAAGTAATGGATACTATAATTCCAGTCTGTCGAACTTTGGGCATTGAATTATTTCCCTTAGAAGATGCAACAAGTTGTGGAGCCGGAATAATCCGTCAGGCCAATGATCTACTCCAGATTACATTAAACGCCAGAACTATGGCACTAGCCGAATCATTAGGATATGATATCCTAACTCCTTGCGCAGCCACACTAGGAAATCTCAATGAAGATTTAACAAAATTGAGAAATGATCCACTGTTATTAGCGAAAGTAAATGATGTACTCAAAAGAACGTCAAACTTAGAACTTAAAGGAGAGATTAATATTCGCCATATCCTACATGTTATGGTAGAAGACATAGGTTTAGAAAAAATAGAAAAAATGGTAAAAAATCCTATGCAATTCAAAATAGCAGGATATTATGGGCCAAATATGCAACAATTAGGATTCTGCGGAGATGATGATGTCTATGACCCGATATATCTAGAGGAGTTAATCCTAACATTGGGTGGCACTCCAATCGAATGGAACAGTAGAACGGTAAGTGTTGGAGTTCCGGGTATTTATTCTGAAGAAGAAACAGCGTTGCAGCAAATCGCATCCACAATTTCGGACGCTAAATCACAAGGAGCACAGATGATAGTAAGCTCTTGCACTCTATCGCATACTATGATGGATATTTATCAAGGAAAAGCATCAAGAATTACAGGAATAGCCACAAATTTACCAATAATCCATCTTTCCGAAATCCTATCTTTTGCCTTTGGTCACCATAATTCCAGACTAGCTCAGTTCAGGACAAGATTAGCAGTTATTGGAGATTAATGATAATTGCAAGGGCGTGATACCTTGGAAAATATGTCTGAAATTATTCTCATGGATGGAGATTGTGGACTTTGCTCACATCTAGGAAGATTTCTGAAAGCGAAACTCAGAAAGGAGTATGATGTAAAAATTTTGGCCATAGAAAGTCCCGAAGGAAAACAGTTAATTTCCCAATTTCCAGATAATATAAGAGATATCGACTCTCTATTCCTCCTAAAAAATGGAAAAATCTTCACTAAATCTGGAGCATCAATTCGAATACTACTTTACCTAGGTCTACCATACAAAGTTTGGTTTCCTATATTTTGGGCCGTTCCATATCCATTTCGCGATATAGTCTATAACATAATAGCAAAATATCGACACTCATTTTTCGCTAGACCTGAAAAATGTACATTCTAGATAATACTATTTTCAAAACTGTTCTAAACCTGTCTGACCATCTGGTCTAAATTTTTGTGGTGGCAATTTTCTATTTTCTTCAGCTACTTGGATATCTAAGCTATTATCAACAATCGATAATTCAGTGCGAAATTTATCCTTCTCGTGATTCACATATTCTCTGATGTTCTGTTTATTACCGTTAATGATTACACTGAAATCACTAATGTTACGTAAATTACTAATTGAGCTAGGAAATCTTCTCGCCACCCTTCTAACTGATTTATACATATATTCTTCTTTCTTTCTAGAAGATAGTAAAGCTCGTTCATCCATAGTTTCCCTAGCTATCAGTACTGCTACATCTCCCTGTTTTTTTCTACCAGTCCTACCTCTTCTCTGAATCATTCTGATTTCACTAGCTACTGGTTCATAAAAAATAGCTAAATCCGCACTTGGGATGTCTAACCCTTCCTCTCCTACGGAAGTAGCAATCAAAACATTAAATTCACCGCTTTTGAATTTCTCTAATCTATCTATCTGCTTCCTAGGGGAAAGCCCGATACTACCAGATTTACTAGATTGACCTATGAATTGAATAGGCTTAATGTGTTCAAATTCACTCAAAGCAGCCTCTAGTGCCTTAACAGTGTCTCTGAATGTTGAGAAAATTATTATTTTCGAATCTTCATCATTTCTAAGTCGTTCGATTACAATTCTTCGAATAGCACTTATTTTCGAGTGATATTCTTCACTATTAGATAGTTCGATTATCAAATTTCTAACTCTATAATCTTCCAGGAATTCCTTAGAAGATTTCTTTTTTTTACTTTCTTCCTGCATCCTATCTAGAAACTCTCCAGCAGCAGTTATTCCTTGACATAATAAATGATTTATTAGATGATTTAATCTCATAGCTGTAGCAATATTAGAAACAGAACTGTATGCTCGAGAATCGCCCATTTTTATTGCCCTGGATGATCTATCCATCGCATTAGCTAGTCCTGACATACCAATCTCTCCAGGATATACATAAGTACCCAACCTTCTTTCCCTATCTACAATTTGTTTTTGCCAAATTATGAACGGTTCTGCCAATTCTCTTAATTTATTTGGCACATCAACTTTAACCTCATTAATTTCCAATTCAGATAGATAATTAATTATCATCCTATCTTCACGAGTTCTCAAATGAATATTCTCAATTTCTAGGTTTTTACAAATTTCCTGAATCTTTTCGATTCTAGAACTTGGACTGGCCGTAGCTCCCATTACTAGACAATTATCAGCTTGAGAAAGATATAATCTAGCCGATTCCCTCATTGCATGACTTCCTACACAATGATGGGCCTCATCAACTACAAGCATACAACAATCTTTCAGCGATAATCTACCGTTTTTTACATCATTTCTCACAACTTGAGGGGTTGCAAAAATAACTCGAGAAGTGCCCCATAAACTCTGCCTAGTTTCGACAGTATCTTTTCCACTAATACACAATATATTCCAGTTTAAATTATCTTTAAATGCGATACTACTATTTTTCATGTGCTGATTAACTAGTGCCACAGTAGGGGCAATGAAGAGAACCCATCCCGATTTCTCTTTTAATCGCTGAGCAATTGCCATACATGCAACTGCAGTCTTTCCGGCTGCTGTCGGTAAAATCAATAAAGTTGATTTAGAGAGTACTTGATCAACTGCAATAAGCTGATATGCTCTCGCTTGCAAACTCCTAGGAGATAGATTGGGGTGCTCCACGAAAGCCGACATAGATGTTTCATCTCAGTCAGGGTACAAAATCATTCCATTAAGAAATCAATAATTTATACATTACATCACAAAAATAATCCCGATTCTTTCAAATAGGTTATGTTGGTCGCAGGGCCGCTCAAGCGTGAGGTACCAGACACATAGGGCTCTATTTAATATCCCAAAAATCGAACTTTATTCTAAGTTCGTGCTGAGTGTCACGGTACTTCCCAGACGTGGAGAGCTCGGTTCTGGAGAAATCTAGAACCGGTAATGACAGGAGAATTAGCATGGCTGACCGACATAGACCCCGCCGTGGTAGCATGGGCTATAGTCCCAGAAAAAGATCAGTCCGCCAATTCCCAAGAATTTCAACATGGCCATCTTCACACTCTTCTGAAATCAGAGTTCAAGGATTTGCAGGCTGGAAAGCAGGAATGACACATATCATGATGAAAGACAACAATCCCAACTCTACATCAGCAGGTCAAGAAATTAGAAAGGCCGTAACCATAGTCGAAACCCCTCCAATGATAGTATTAGCAGTTCGAGGATATAGGGCTACTCCGTATGGATTACAGACTGCGGGAGAAATTTGGTCAGATATTTCTTCTACAGGACCTGATAACTTATCTCCTAGATTCGCCAATCAAACGAAAGGAGAACGTGACGAAGAAGAGGGCAGGAAGCCTTCGAAAAGAGGTGGAAGAATTCCATCTAGAGAATCTGCACCTTCTGAAGATGCAATAAACTCCTTGAAAAACCAAGATTTAGTCGACGTCCGCCTTATAGTTTGCACTCAACCATACATGGTCAGTAGTATCCCTACTAAGACACCAGAAATTATGGAAGTCGGATTGGAAGGTGGAGATGCAACATCCAAGTTAGATTGGGGATTAGAAAAGCTTGGAGAGAAATTAGAGTTTCAGGATGTATTTTCTCTGGGTCAAGAAGTCGATGTTGTAGGAGTCACAAAGGGTAAAGGATGGCAAGGATCGATAAAGAGATTCGGACTAAAATTACTCAGCCACAAGAATAGCAAACGCCGACGCCAAGGAGGAAATATGGGTGACTTCGGAACTGGATATGTTAGGAAGACTATCCGTCAAGCAGGACAGCTTGGATATCACAAAAGAACTGAGTTAAATAAAAGAATATTGAGAATTTCAAATCCAGATGAATCAGAAATAACTCCAGCTGGTGGATTCTTACATTATGGGGAAGTCGTGAATCCCTACATCATTATCGAAGGAAGTCTTCCAGGACCCGCTAAGAGACTTTTAAGATTCAGAGATGCAATCCGACCAAGTAATCCAGTAGGAGATGTTGAAGTAACTTATGTTAGTACTTCTAGCAAACAGGGGGTATGATTATGAAGGCAAATGCAATTAATTTAGTAAACTCTGTAATTCAAGAAGAGATGGATGCTGGACTCTTGGCGGAGACTTATTCCGTCGAAGCAAAAAAAGGTAAATCCATATCATTACCATCACCTTTTCAATCAGAAATCAGAGAAGATGTAGTTAGAGCTGCCGTACTTTCTTCCAGGGCTAATCGCCGCCAACCATATGGTCATAGAGAACATGATGGCAAAAAATCCCCTCAACCCGGAATGAAGCATTCAGTAGAATGGTGGGGTAAAGGGAGAGGTGTTTCAAGAATTATGAGAAAAACAGGCCAAAGAACAGGTGCCCAAAATCCACATACAAGAGGCGGTAGAAGGGCTCATGGACCAAAGGTGGATAAGGATTGGTCCCAAAAAATGAATTCAAAAGAAAAAAAATTGGCTAGAAACTCAGCCATTGCAGCTTCTTGTGATCCTGAGATAGTTTCAACACGAGGACATAGATTCTCATCAGATGTTCAATTTCCCATTATAATAGATAGTTACGTTGAATCTAGAGATGGCTCAGAAGAAAAATATGATTTAGAATTAATTCCATTACAATATTCAACTAGAAAATTTATCTCTATTATGGAAGCATTAGGTCTGGGTGATGATTTGGAAAGATCAAAGAAGGGAAGAAAAATTAGAGCCGGTAAAGGTACTATGAGGAGTAGAAAATATAGAACTCCAAAGAGTGTTTTATTAGTGGTGGAACAAAAATTAGGATTGAATAAAGCAGCCCGAAATGTTCCGGGCGTTGATGTTGTATCCGTGAAAGATTTGAGTGCTGAAGATTTAGCTCCCGGAGGGGATTTGGGAAGATTGACTGTATGGACTAAAGCAGCAATAGGGGCATTGGAGTGATATTTATGAATCCTTATGATGTAATAATAATGCCTTGGATAACAGAAAAAACACTCGATGCCAGAAGAGTTGCGGATCCCGATGGAGAACACAAAGAAAACAATAACAGGTTAGAATTTATTGTTAGAAGAGAGGCAACAAAGAAGGATATTAAAGAGGCTGTTGAGTATTTGTTGGAAGTTAAAGTATCCAAAGTCAACGTTCGAATCAATAGGACAGGAAAACATGCAAGTGTGAGGTTATCAGAAGGATTTGATGCCGAGGAAGCAGCACTAAAATTAGGAGCATTCTAGGTAGGTGAAAAATATGGGTAAGAGAACACGTTCACAGAGAAGAGGCTCCAGTCCAAAAAATAAGGTATCTAGTCACAGATTCCCTGCGGCTAATAGAATTCCTAGAGTAAATGAAGAAATTGCCGAAGTAATAGACTTAGTACATAGTCCAGCTCATACAGCTCCACTAGCTAAAGTGAAATTCCCTGATGGTAATATAGCTCACCTAGCTGCACCAGAAGGACTGGCAGTCGGACAAAATTTAGCTTTTGGGAATAAAGTTTCTCTTAAGCCCGGCAATGTCACTACATTAGATCAAATTCCAGAAGGAACTCAGATTTGTAATGTTGAAGCTAGGCCAGGAGATGGTGGAAAAATAGCTAGATCGGGTGGAAACTCAGCAATTATTGACACCAGAATGGGTGAATATGTTAGAGTTAGACTACCAAGTGGAAGAACTAAGGAGCTCCCTGCAAAATGTAGGGCTACAATAGGTGTTCTCGGAGGCCATGGGAGGACTGAAAAACCTCTAATGAGAGCTGGAGCAGCTCACTACAGAGCTAAGGCAAGAGGTAAATTATATCCAACAGTTAGTGGAGTAGCTATGAATCCTGTAGATCATCCACACGGTGGTGGAAATCATCAAGCTGTTCACGGCCCGAACTCCGTGAGTAGGCATGCTCCACCGGGTAAGAAAGTAGGTAACATAGCACCTAGAAGAACTGGAAGAGGACGATCAAAGAAGGAGTGAGATTATGGCTAGAAAAAGACGTGTATTTCGTACAGCAAAGGTAGCTCGCCGTCAAGCAAGGAAAAGACGATCAAAGATTTCTGAAAGAAGAAAGAAAGAATTTAGATGGAGAGGATATAGCTTGGAAGAACTACAAGATATGCCACTTTACCCGCCAGAAGATGATATCGATGCGCCATGCATAGCTACATTGATGCCATCTAGAGTAAAAAGAACCCTAGCAAGGGGATTAAGTCCTGAATGTGAAAAATTATTGGAGAGGATAGAAAGCAATGGAAATAAGACCATTAAGACTCACTGCAGAGGTATGTATGTACTCCCATCAATGGTGGGTTCTACAATAGGAATACACGATGGAAAACAATTTGTGAATGTAGAAATTATCCCCAACATGATAGGTCATGCATTAGGAGAATTTGCTAAGACACGAAAGTCAGTTACACACACAGGTCCAGGAGTAGGTGCAACTCGTTCATCACAGCACGTATCATTAAAGTGAGGTAAATAAAATGTCTAGAATACAAGGAAAATCTCAGAGCGGATATACTCAATTATTGGAAGGCTCAAACCTTGTCTCTGCACGCGCAGTGAATATTGATTGTCATCACAAACACTGCTATCATATTGCTAAGGCGATTCGAGGTATGAATGCAGATTTGGCTATTCAATATCTAGAAGATGTAATCGACAAGAAGCGAGCAATCCCATATCAAAGACGTTCAAGAAAAGGCAGAGGTGGCAATACTATGGCCGGACACAGAAAAGGGAAAATGGGCCCAGGAAAGTTCCCTAACAAAGCCTCTAAAGAGTTCATAAAACTCATTAACAGTGCTATGGATAATGCTAGGCAAAGATATGACACAATAGATCCGGAAGATATGATAATTACCCATGTTGCAGCCCATAGAGGGCAAGTTTCCACTAACTGGAGGCCTAGGGCTATGGGAAGGGCATCTCCAAGTAACCACTATCAAGTTAATTTAGAAATCTTTCTAGAATTCTTTGGAGACGAAGATGAAGATATAGAAGATGAGGACTTTTGAGGTGATCTTATGAAGCAAAATACAATTAGAAATATGATTGGAAGGAATGTAGAACGCCAATTAGTCCGAGAATATCTACTTAAAGAGACAGAGAGAGCAGGATATGGTGGTTTAGTTTTCAATAGAACTCCAGAAGGGACAAAAGTCACTCTTAGTGCTGAACAAGTTGGGAGGGTGATTGGAAGAAGGGGTAAAGTAATCCACGAATTACAAAGAAGACTACAAGAAGATTTCAATTTACCAAATCCACAATTAGAGGTTGAAGAAATACAAGAATCTAGGACTAACGCACAAGTCATGGCCAGTAGATTAGCAAGCTCATTGGAAAGAGGTTGGTTTTTCAGAAGAGCAGGACATAGCACAGTACAGAATATTATGGATGCAGGAGCTAGAGGAGTAATAGTGATTTTAAGCGGAAAAATCACAGGAGCACGTCATAGAGTAGAAAAATTCCAAAAGGGACACATAAAGTATTGTGGCGAAACCGCTTTACAATTCATGGATGTCGGATTTTCTACTGCAGTAAAGAAATTAGGTACAATTGGTTGCACAGTAAGAATTATGCGTCCTGGTACCAAGTTACCACATGAAATAGACATTTTAGAACGATCAGAATCCGGACTTCCCGAATTAGTTGAATCCACCGGATATGTTCCACCAGAAATTTCTGAAATAACTAAGGAGGAAGAGTGATGGCACATATCAGATCTAAAGATATTGATGAAATGAGCGATGAACAGATTGAGCAAACTCTCAATGAATTGAGGGATGAAATGTTACAACTTCGTTCCCAACAAGCTCTTGGCGGTTCTGCATCTAATGCTGGAGAGTATAAGCAGACTAGAAGGAGCATTGCTCGGGTTTTAACAAAATTATCACTTAGAAAGGAGGATTAGAATATTGGCAGGAATTTGTAATCTTTGTGGACTTCCAGATGAACTATGTATTTGTCAGGAAATAGCCAAGGAGCAACAAAAGGCAGTAATTTCTGTAGTTAGAAGGAGATATGGAAAGATGGTTACTATGGTAGAAGGAATTGAAGATACGGCCATAGACATTGGTCAATTAGCTAAGATTCTCAAAGGCTCTTGTGCTAGTGGTGGAACCGTCAAAGGACGAACTATAGAACTTCAAGGAGATCACAAGAAGAAAGCTGCAAAGGTGCTAGAGCAGAATGGATTCCAGGTGGAGGTAAGATAATGAAATCGATTTTACAAATGCCTTGGATTTCTAAGAACATAGAAATTATCGACTCTTCAGATCCATCTCTAATTGGGATAAAAGGAATTATTCTAGATGAAACAAGTAGGACATTGGCTATTAAATCACAGAATCGCAGACTCATAGTCCCAAAAGATGTGGTTAAAATGAAGATTGAAGGACATGATATAACTGGCAGAAAAGTTACTCAAAAGCCTGAGGACCGAATCAATAGAAGATATAGGAGAGATTGAAATGAGAGATATTGGAATTGATGTAAAGACTCCAGAAGGTGAATGGGATGGGAATAAAAACTGCCCATTTTATGGAACTTTGAGAGTGAGAGGGCAAATTATCGAAGGCACAGTAGCTACCAGAGGAATGGATAGTTCAATAGTAGTCGAGCGTGCTACAACCAGATACTTGAAAAAATTCGAACGCTATGAAAAGAGAACAAGAAGATTTTCAGCACATTTGCCAAGTTGTATCGGGGAAATAAAATTAGGAGACAGAGTTAAAATCATGGAATGCCGTCCCCTATCTAAAACAGTCAAATTCTGCGTTATTGAAAGGGAGGATGGCGAATGAAAGGAATTGCAGGAAGGGTGACCTCTGGTTTACCTACACAAGCAAAGTTGGAGTGTGTGGATAATACTGGTGCCAAGGTTGTTCAATTGATAACAGTCTTGAAGAAAGGTGGAGTTGCTAGACGATATCCCTCAGCAGGAGTTGGAGATATGATTCGTGTCACAGTGCGTAGGGGCACTCCTGAAACTCGACGCCAAATATTCAACGCTGTAATTGTTAGACAGGCTCGCCCTTTCAGGAGAGTAGATGGCACTTGGGTCCAGTTTGAAGATAATGCATGCGTAATAACAAATGAAAGAGGTGAAGTTCAGGGTTCTGATATCAAAGGACCAGTTAGTAGAGAAGCAGCAGAGAGGTGGCCCAGAATTGCAGCCACTGCAAAACAAATAGTATAAGAGAGGTGTAATAATGAAGAGTAAAAAATCAGGAAAGCAGCGACTATCACAACAGAAAGCACCTATTCACGTCAGAAGAAAGAGAATGAGATCTAGGCTAGTATCCGACGATCCTGATTTGAAACACATTAGAACGGTAACTGTGAGAGTAGGTGATGAAGTTGAACTCTTAAGAGGTGATTTCAGCCATCCTAACAGCGTAAAGGCCGACTCTCGAGGTAAGAGGCTAGGCCAGTCTCGAGGTAGAGCTGGCATTAAGGCTAAAATCGCTAGTGTCGACTCAAAAACAGGCAATATTTTCATTGATGGACTAACGCAGAATACTGCAGATGGCAAAGAAGAAGCAATTCCAGTCAATCCCTCTAATATCATTGTAACAAAGCTTTTTGAAGGAGATCCAGTAAGAATTCAAGAACTAATAAAACGATCATCAGGAGGTTCTTCAGATGAGTAGAAGCCATATTAAAAGATTAATGATGCCTAGAAGTTGGCCTTTAACAAGGAAAACTAATATTTGGGCTCAGAAACCGAATCCATCCGGGCACTCATTAGAAATGTGCATGCCACTTGGAATCTTATTGCGAGATGTACTTAAGGTAGCCCACAATATGCGAGAAGCAAAAAGAATTCTACATTCAAGAAAAGTATTAGTTGACGGTAAAGTAGAGACAAATCGTTCCAGAGGAGTGGGTCTGATGGATGTCTTAACCGTAGGAAATAATAGTTATCGCTGCATCATAGATACCAATGGAAAACTAAGATATAGGCCAATTTCAAATAAAGAAGCATCTACAAAAATCTGTAAAATTATAGGTAAAACTACCATAAAAGGTGGAGAAACTCAGATAAATTTACACGATGGCCGGAATATAATTGGAACAGACGCCACTCAATATAATGTCGGAGACTCAATAATAATTTCATTACCCGACCAGAAAATTTCCAAGCATTTACAGAACAAAGAAGGATCATTAGCATTCCTTACTGGAGGTAGTCATATTGGTGAAATTGCGGTAATTAATAGTCTAGATATCAAGAGGTCCTCAAAACCTAATGAGACTCTATTCGATGACTTTGGTACAATATCCGATTATGTGTTTATAATCGATAAAGAATCATATATTCCAAAGGAGGCTGAATCGTGAGCAAAAATTTGAATCCCATGGTAATACCTAGAATTACAAAGGTAACTGTAAATATAGGAGTTGGAGAAGGAGGTCGAAGGCTTCAATTGGCTGAACAAGTTCTAGAAGTACTTACAGGCATGAAACCAGTCAGAACTTTATCCAAAAAGACAAATAGGGATTTAGGAACCAGAAAAGGCGCTCCAATAGGGTGTAAAGTTACTCTCAGAGATAAAGAAATGGTAACATCATTCCTTAAAGATGCCTTTTGGGTCAGAGAAAGTATTCTTCCAGAGTATAATTTTGACTCTCAAGGAAACCTATCCTTTGGCATCTCCGACTACACAGATTTTCCCAATCAAAAGTATGATCCAGATATAGGAATTTTCGGAATGGATATCAATGTTGTCTTAGAAAGACCAGGCCATCGAGTTTCTAGAAAAAGGCGAGATAAGTCAAGGATTCCTAAATCTCATATGATTGATAGAGAAGAATCAAAAGAATGGTTCGTTGAAAAATTTGGACTAAATATTGTGGAGGACTAAGTATGGCAAGAGATCATGGAGAGAGTATAGGAAGGACTAGCGGTTGCAGAAGATGCGGGCGCAGAAGAGGAATGATCAGGCGCCACGGTCTACGACTTTGTAGGCAATGTTTCAGAGATGTTGCTCCAGATATAGGATTTAAGAAATATTCATGAGGTGATAAAGATGCAGTTTGACCCATTAAATGATGCCTTTACGACGATATATAACGCTGAGACCGCTGGAAAATATGAAGTTACAGTTAGGCCGGCAAGTAAATTACTCTCTAGCATGCTGAACATAATGCAATCATCAGGATACATTGGAGAATATGAACAATTATCAGATGGACGAGGTGGCTCATTCAGAATAGAACTTATTGGAGCCATTAACAGATGTGGAGTGATAAAACCACGACATTCAGTAAAGAGATTAGACTTTGATAAATGGGAATCTAGATATCTTCCTGCTAGAGATTTCGGATTACTAATTTTAACTACTAATCAAGGTATAATGAATCACTTTGATGCCAAAAAGGAGAGAGTTGGTGGGCGGCTGCTTGCTTATGTTTTCTAGGAGAGATAAATATGCCAAAATTAGATAAGATTTCACATAATATTTCTATTCCAGATGGCGTTAATATCAATCTAGAGGGTCCAGTGGTCACTGTTTCCAAGGATGGAAAATCCCTGAAAAGGAAATTTAATCATAACAAATTATCCGTTTCTCATGAAAATAACATTATACAGGTATCTTGTCCGCTTCCACGCCGTTCCGAAAAAGCGCTTGCTGGAACATGGGCAGCTCATATCAAAAATATGATTCGAGGGGTAGATAATGGATTTGAATACAGATTAAAGGCAGTATTCAGTCATTTCCCTATGACATTAAAGGTAGAAGGAAACACTTTCATAATCAATAATATGCTAGGAGAGAAAGTTCCCCGTAGGGCCAATTTACCATGGACTCCATCTGAAGTAGAAGTAAGAATAGAAAATAAATCCGATGTAATCGTCATGGGGGCCGACAGAGAAAAAGTAGGCCAAACTGCAGCAAATATAGAATTAGCATGTAAGGTAAAAAAGAGGGATCCGCGAGTATTCCAAGATGGCATATACATCGTTTCCAAGGGAGCATGAGGTGAAAAAATGAATTATGAAGATTTAACACTCAAAGAACTAAAGGAAATTTTGAAATCAAGGAGCCTAAAGGTTTCTGGAAAGAAAGCTGAATTAGTTCAAAGATTACTAGAATCCGATAAAGAAACAACTAAGTCTAACAAAGAAGAATCTACATTAGATAAAGAAAGTATTGAAGACGAATCTCCCCAAGATGAAGAAAATGGAGATGAGGAGTACTCTGATGATGAAGATTACAATGATGAGGATTATGATGATGGAGAATTCGAAGAATGGGATGATTTCCACACCTCGAGACAAAAACCAATATTGGATGATGTAACCATCGAAGCTCTTTCAATCAGAAAAATTCAGAGTAATAAGCAACCCAAATTCAGAAGGCAGGAATGGTTCAGATACCGAAGACTTTCTAAAACAGGATATAGAAAGCCTAAAGGAAATGACTCAAAAATGAGAAAGAATAGGAAATACAGATCACCCATGGCTAGAGTTGGATATGGAAAGATAAATACAGCTAGAGGACTTCATCCATCAGGATTTGAAGAAATACTGGTACATAATGAATTTGAACTTGAAGGCTTGGATCCTGAGAGGCAGGCAGTTAGGATAGGCTCTAAAGTTGGAAATAGAAAAAGATTTAGAATTCATGATAGGGCAGATAATTTAGGATTAAGAGTACTAAATAGAAGAAGAATTGAAAGGAAGGGCGATTTACAATGATGATTACAAACCAGAAAAAAATGGCTGCACAAATTCTCTCTAGAAAGGAAGGAAGGGAAGTGGGCATTCATAGGGTTTGGATTGATCCAGATTATTTAGATGAAGTAACTAATGCAGTTCAAAAGAATGATATTAGACAATTAATTGATGATGGAGTAATTAAGGCTAAACCAATTGTAGGCACAAGTCGTTCTAGGGCTAGGAAAATTAAGATTCAGAAATCTAAAGGTCGAAGAAAAGGTCCTGGATCCAGAAAAGGAAGCTCTAACTCACGAACTCCAAAAAAGAACAAGTGGATGTCTAGAATCAGAGCCCAGAGAAAATCACTAAAGGAACTAAGATCGGAAGGAACGTTAAAACCATCAGAATACAGATTTTACTACAGAAAGGCAAAAGGCGGATCTTACCGTTCTATTGCCGATATGAAGAGAAATATTGAATTAAGTGGAATTTCACTAGGAGTTGAAGAATAATGGCCAAAGGAAAAAATCAACGTCTCCGATTTAAGAGACGTAGGAATGCTAAGACTGACTACCAAAGAAGGATGAAGATGCTTAGAGGAGAAGTTCCTAGAGCTGTAGTCAGAATTTCAAATACTCAGGTAACATGCCAAATTGTAGATTTTGAACCACATGGAGATAAAATTCTAAATTCCGTAAATGGAAAAACATTAGTCGATAAATTCAAATGGCCAAAACAAGCATCAAGAAAATCTATTCCTGCTTGCTATCTTGCCGGCCTAGCATTGGGCAATATGGCTATTTCTTCTGGAACAAAAAAAGCAGTTCTAGATTTGGGCCTAGCATCTTCTACTAGGGGCAATAGGATTTATTCAGCTCTTAAGGGCATGATTGATGCGGGCCTAGATATTCCACATTCAGAGTCTATTTTCCCTGATGATGACAGAGTTATGGGCTCCCATATCGATGAATCAATATCTAAAGCATTCGAAAAAAGTAAGAAATTAATTGCAGGAGGTGCGAAGAAATGAGTGAAGAAGTCCAAGAAAATAATTCAGAAACTCCACAGTTAGCTCCCGGTCTTGCAATGGCACTAAATCCCGAGGAATTCACTGATGAATCTAATCGACGAAGGGGCCCCGATCCACTTGCCTCTCTCAGGAATTGGACTCCAAGAACTAGATTGGGAAATATGGTGATGAATGGAGAAATAATTTCTTATGAACAAGCATTGGAATCTGGATTTCCAATTAGAGAGGTTGAGATAGTTGACGCTCTAATCCCGGGTCTAGAAGATGATGTTCTCAGTGTAAATATGATTCAAAGAATGACAGATTCTGGAAGGCGTGTCAGATTTAATGTACTTTGCGCAGTAGGAAATGGTGATGGCTATATTGGAATTTCTGTATGTAAGGGGAAAGAAGTTGCTAGCACCATACAAAAAGCAATCAATAAGGCAAAATTAAGCTTGATACCAGTGATGAGAGGCAATGGCTCTTGGGAGTCTTCAGAAGGACCTGGTAACAGCATACCATTCAAAGTTACAGGAAGATCTGGCTCTACAAGAATTACACTATTACCTGCACCTTCTGGAAAAGGTCTTGTGATAGGTGATTACGGTAGAAGGGTCCTAAAACTGGCAGGTATTACAGATGTTTGGTGCCGTTCTGCCGGCCAAACCCGCTCCACCATAAATTTCGCTAGAGCGACTTATAATGCACTGCAACAATTAAATCAGACTAAAGTCAGTGAAGAAGATATCAGTAGATTGCACATAACTAAAGGGAGGAAGATTTGATGGTTTTTCTAGTAATTAGAGTTCGCAGCGATCGTGGAGTAACAAAGAAAATCAGAGACACAATGGCAATGTTGAACCTAACACGAGTTAATCATGCAGTTTTAGTGCCCGAAATTTCAAGTTATGAAGGCATGCTAAAAAAAGTTAAAGATTACGTAACTTGGGGCAAGGTTGACTCTGAAACCATTCAGAATATCCTAAGTCAAAGGGGCAGGATGATTGGCGACAAACCTCTCACTGACTCAGATGTTAACTCAGGAAGTAGCTTTTCTACAATCAATGAATTTTCGGATGCTCTTTCTTCAGGAGAAGTAACTACGAAAGAAATAGAAGGTCTAAAGCCCGTTTTCAGACTTCATCCACCTCGAGGTTCTAAAGGATGGGGCGGAATAAAACGGTCATTTTCAGTCGGGGGGGCCCTTGGTTACAGGGGAGACGATATTAAAGAATTAGTTATGAGGATGATGTGATAATATGGTTTCAAGAACAAATAAATTTAGAGGTAGTAGATACCATGGCAGAGGTAAAAAAGCTGGCAGAGGGGCTGGAAAAAGAGGTGGCCGTGGGAATGCTGGACTAAATAAGCACAAAGTGATGACCCGTTTGAAATATATGCCCGGACATTGGGGTATGCACGGTTTTAATCGCCACCCATCCCTTAGAACTGTCAATTCATCAATTAATGTGGGAGTAGTTTCAGAGATTGCACAGGGCAAAAAAATAGATTTGACGGAGATGGGCTATGATAAATTACTAGGTAGTGGAAAAATTTCCAAGTCTTTGCATATCATAGTCAAAGAAGCTAGCTCCAGGGCCGTAGAAAAGGTAGAAGCCGCCGGTGGTTCTGTAGAAATGGAAAAAATAGAAAGTTAAAATTTTACAATTATGGGAGGTCTTGTTGATGGTTAAGCGAAACCCGAATGTAATTGGTATCGCAATCGTTGCAGCCCTATATTGGGGTGCCCTATTTTATTGGATAAGAGATGACCTAACCGGAGATATTGCCGAAGACCAGACAAGAGCTCTGTTAATGTTCGCTACATCAATACCTTATGTCGCCTTTGTTATGTGGGGAACAATGAGGGATATTCCTAATTCTATTTCCGAAATTCCTGTATTGGGCAAATATTTCAAAGCATATGTTTGGCTTCTAATAATGGCAGGTCTAATTTTTTGGGGTATACAAGACCCAGAAGCTGTTGGATTCCTATTTGTTGGAATCGCCTTATTTGGATTAATGGCAGCTTTAGCAATCGCATGTTTTCTTTATGTCGGCGAAGAAAAAAGTCGACTATATGGATTAAAGAGATTGGTAGATGTTTATCCTAGCATAACAAAGCCCGAAGGACACGTCCGTTTTAATCAAAAATTATGGACTACTACATTAGTACTAATCATCTACTTTATGATGACAAATGTGATGATTTACGGTCTTTCCGACTCTACCTTAGACATCTTCTCATCATTTAGGGCAATAATGGCCGGAGCTTCAGGTTCAATTATGCACTTAGGCATTGGTCCAATAGTCACTGGATCAATTATCATGCAATTATTCTCAGGCGCTAAAATCATTCAACTGGATTTACAAGATTCATCAGATAAGCAATTGTATCAGGGAGTACAGAAAATTTTAGTTTTAATCATGATTCCAGTTGAATCTATACCACAAGTATACGGTTTTCTCGATCCATCAGAGTCATTAATTCTTGATTATGGACAAGGTTGGGCGAATACCATCATAGTTTTTCAACTATTTCTGGGTTCATTGCTTGTTTTCCTCCTAGATGAACTCGTTAGTAAGTGGGGAATAGGTAGCGGAATCTCTCTATTTATTGCAGCAGGCGTCGCACAATCAACGTTTGTGGGAACTCTTTCACCTTTGCCTACCGTTGAAGGTGCCCCCATGTCGATAGATAATCCACCCTCGGGAACATTACCTATGATTTTCTACACGTTACGTACAGCAACTAATCAGCAATTAGTTTCAGAAAATGGATTCGAATTAATGCTTCTAAATCATGCTAATCCAATAGCAGCACTAATTTCATCAATTATCGTTTTCTTAATAGTGGCTTATGCAGAATCAAGTAAATTAGAACTACCTTTAACTCATGGTAAAGTCCGTGGACATAGAGGTCAATATCCAATCAGACTAGTATATGCCAGCAATATTCCTGTTATATTGATGGCTGCATTACTGGCCAATGTTAATATGTTTACATTACTATTTTGGAGTCACCCTGTTCTCTCCACCGTTCCGATATTCGGTAGAAATGGATTGTGGAGCAAAGCCCATTGGTTTGGATCATATGAAGTTGGAGCAACTACGCCTTCGGATGGTTTCGCTTGGTATTCATCGATGGTCAACGGAGTGGGAGATTGGCTGTTGCCATTACTAAATCAAACTGGAGATGCATATGGCCATAGTTTAGGACAAATAATGACGCATGTGTTCGTTTATGTATTCTTTATGACTGCAGGATCTACAGTATTTGCAAAATTTTGGATTGAAACCACTAATATGGGAGCCAAAGATGTAGCTAAACAAATAGAAAGAACTGGCATGCAGATACCTGGATTCAGAAAGAATCCAGTAGTACTAGAAAGAATATTGGAAAGATATATTCCACCAGTAACGCTATTTTCTGGTGCCTTTGTCGGCCTTTTAGCAGCGGGAGCAGATTTACTAGGAACTGTAGGAAATGCTACTGGTACTGGATTATTGCTTGCAGTAGGAATTATACTTAGGACCTATGAACAAATTCAGAAAGAGCAGGCAATGGAAATGCATCCCGTATTAAGAGAATTCTTCGGAGCCGAATGAATTCATAAATAAATCACTGAATACTAATTTTTCACATTTGCTCTAGTCACTTTCAAATACCGTGGGTATTTCGGCAGGATGCTGCGTCCTGCAGGCGTTGGAGTTTGAGCACTTACGTGCTATGATATATTCCATTATGCAAGATGTAGCCGAGGAAGTGCGGCCACGAAAAATTTTCGTGGTTGAGGAGGTTAACCACAATTACAACTTGACCCCTTAATTAGGGGGTGCAAGAGCAGATATTTTCATAAATTTTCAATGAAGTGCATCTGCGCCATTTTTCCAATAAGTGACAACTTGTGACAATTCATGACTCTGATAGGATTATGTGATTCCGCTCACGCGAAATCCGGTTGATCCTGCCGGAGGCTACCGCTATTGGAGTTCGATTAAGCCATGCGAGTCTAGAGG
>MDTE01002054.1_pt1 | contig 32873 bp, 27 predicted proteins | sample 811231 | NCBI WGS metagenome assembly MDTE01 (sample SAMN05326651, study PRJNA326480) | marine metagenome | isolation source: seawater | place: Indian Ocean: Red Sea | collected 2010
AAAAAATTACCTTAATAAATGTAGGGGTTATAAAACCTTTAACAAAAAATGCACTCATCATGGCAGGTTATCTCGAATACTACGAAGCAACCTATTGGGACTTATGTGACACAACTATTCTATACCATCCCCAGGTTTAGTAATTAGGTTTTCACCTAAAGAAAAACGTTAATAACTGCTATTTATTGGCTTGGTCCAGACATGCCAGTGCAGCCATATCTAGTATTGCTTCCGTATCAATTCCATATTTTTTATATAGGCTACTTATATCTCCAGATTCACCAAAATTGTTTACTCCGAGGGGGTAGGAACGATGGCCTGCTACGGAGGCCAGCCAGGATAATGTCCCCGGATGGCCGTCAAGAACGCTTACTAGCGCTGCGTTAGGTGAGAGTTGACGAAGAAGAGTTTCGATATGAGAAGTGTTTCCAATTTGACCCTTGCTGCGCGCGTTCTGAGTATCACACCAATTTGTATGCAGTCGGTCAGGGGATGTGACCGCGAGTAGTCCTGCGCCTGGAATATCTTCGAGTATGGCCTTGAAGGCATCATATGCTTCGTCTGCAAGGGCGCCGCAATAGACTAATCCTAGTGGAGCGTTTGGTGCAGGCGAATGCCTCCAATACGCCCCGTTTAAAATGTCATTTCTGAGATTGTCGCTCATCTCGCGTTTTGGTTGTTTGAGGTCGCGGGTGGAGAGGCGCAGATAAACCGAGCCGCCGCTCGCTTCTTGCATGTGATTAAAGCCCCATAGCATAATCTCCGCTAACTCATCAGAATAAGACGGTTCAAACGAACTTAGGCCGGGCTGGCCCATGCCGATTAGTGGTGTGAAAATAGACTGGTGTGCCCCGCCTTCCGGGGCAAGAGTGATGCCTGACGGTGTGCCAACCAGCATGAAGCGGGCGTCTTGATAGCAGGCATAAGTGAGTGCATCCAAGCCGCGTGCGATAAAAGGATCATAGACCGTGCCAATCGGCAACAGACGGGAGCCAAACATTGGTCCGGAGAGACCAAGCGCCGCAAGCAGCAAGAAAAGATTGTTCTCAGCAATGCCGAGCTCGATATGCTGCCCGTTGCGGCTCATCGCCCATTTCTGCATGGAGACCACTTTCTCTGAATGGAAAATATCTTCTCGATCAGCACGATTGAAGATGCCGCGTTGATTGACCCAACCGCCAAGATTGGTAGAGACGGTCACGTCTGGCGATGTAGTAACAATACGGTCAGCCAATTCGCTTGCGCCCCGACCGAGGTCATTCAGAATGCGCCCAAACGCTTCCTGGGTTGAGATTATGCTGGAGGCGCGGTGATTAAACTTGGTTGGCAGTACGATTTGGCTCGAGTCTGGCCGACGAGACCCACTGCCTTGGGTAAATGGCACATTCGCAATAAAATTGCGCAAGCTTTGATCATCGATATCTATTCCGGCAAAAGGCTCCCATTCGTCGCCTTCTCGAATATGCATTGCGTTTTGGAAATCTGCCATCTGTTCCTTATTCATCAGACCAGCATGATTGTCCTTGTGGCCGGCAAAAGGAAGGCCGTAACCTTTAATGGTATAGACGATGAAGCAGTGCGGAACATCGCTGTTGACGGCATGGAGCGCTTCAAGAACAGATTCCATGTCATGACCAGCGAGATTGGTCATCAAGTTTTGCAGCGCGTCGTCGCCGTGAGCATCAAGGAGTTCGCGCATACCTGGCACGTTTCCGATGTCGAGCAATAGACGTTTGCGCCATGCAGCACCTCCTTTAAACGTGAGGGCGCAATAAAGCTCATTAGGGCAATCGTCGATCCACTTTTGGAGCGCTTTCCCACCGGGGCGCTTGAAGGCGGCTTGTTGCAATTTGCCATGCTTGATGATGACAACCCGCCACCCGACCGCTTGAAAGAAGTCTTTGATCTTTTGAAAAAGCTTGTCTGAAACTACCCTATCCAGGCTCTGGCGGTTGTAATCAATCATCCACCAGAGATCTCGAACATCGTGTTTCCAGCCCTCGAGCAGTGCCTCGAAAACATTACCTTCATCGAGCTCGGCATCACCCATAATGGCGATCATGCGCCCGGGTTTGTCTTCTGGCTTTGCTAGCTTGTGAAACTGCACATAGTCTCTGACCATCGAGGAGAACAGGGTGAGACCAACGCCGAGACCCACCGAACCGGTCGAGATATCGACGTCATCGCTGTCTTTTGTTCTTGATGGATAGGATTGTGCGCCGTCTAGAGCCCGAAACTGTTTTAGCTTGTCGCGTGACTGGTTGCCAAATAGATATTGTATCGCGTGGAAAATTGGTGAGGCGTGTGGCTTTACCGCAACTCGATCCTGCGGTTTTAGCACGTCGAAGTAAAGTGCAGTCATCAGCGTCGCCACCGAAGCGCAGGATGCTTGGTGGCCGCCGACCTTTAAGCCATCTCGTGAGTCACGGATGTGATTGGCATTGTGGATCGTCCAAGAGGAGAGCCACAAAAGTTTCCGTTCAAGAGCTTTCAGATAAGCAAGTTTCTGATCATGCTCTGGGGTTTGCGATTTTGTTTGGGTCACCAGGGCAATTATACAGAATATTAAAAAGTAATCACGCTGCGAATTGATTCTCCGGCGTGCATCAGGTGGAACGCCTCATTGATGTCGTCGAGCGGCATAGTGTGCGTGATCATCGGGTCAATTTCTATCTTACCGTCCATATACCAATCGACTATTTGCGGCACTTCCGTACGCCCTCGAGCACCGCCAAATGCGGTGCCCCGCCACACACGACCGGTGACAAGTTGGAACGGGCGGGTGGAGATTTCCTGCCCTGCGCCGGCGACGCCAATAATTACACTTTCGCCCCAGCCCTTGTGGGCGCATTCCAGGGCCTGGCGCATCGTTGTCACATTGCCGATACATTCAAAGGTGTAATCCGCGCCGCCGCCAGTGAGATCCACTAGATAGGGCACGATCTCGCCATCGATGTCATTGGGATTGACGAAATGAGTCATGCCGAAGCGCTTGCCAAGCGCCTCACGGGTCGGGTTGATATCCACGCCGACGATCATGTCGGCACCAACCATACGCGCGCCCTGAATGACGTTTAGTCCTATGCCGCCAAGGCCAAACACTATTACATTGGCACCTGGCTCTACCTTCGCCGTGTTTATCACCGCGCCGATACCGGTTGTGACGCCGCAGCCGATATAGCAAATCTTGTCAAACGGAGCATCCTTCCGCACTTTGGCGAGAGATATTTCCGGTACCACTGTATGATTGGCGAAGGTCGAGGTTCCCATATAGTGAAAAATTTTGTCTTGCCCGAGAGAGAAGCGGCTGGAACCATCAGGCATCAGACCGGCACCCTGTGTTTCTCGTACCGATTGGCAAAGATTCGTCTTGCCGCTGGTGCAATATTCGCATTGACGGCACTCAGGCACATATAGTGGGATCACGTGGTCGCCCTTTTTTAGGCTGTTAACGCCGGGGCCGGTATCGACTACCACGCCAGCACCCTCATGGCCGAGAATTGCAGGGAAAATGCCTTCCGGGTCTTTGCCAGACAATGTGAAAGCATCAGTATGGCAGACGCCGGTCGCCTTAATTTCAACCAGTACTTCGCCCTCTCGTGGGCCTTCTAGCTTGACAGTTTCAATAATGAGATCCTTGCCGGCTTCAGTGGCCAACGCCGCTCTGGTTTCCATGCTTGGAACTTCCTTGCGAAGTTTTGATAGGACCAGAAATGTCTCATCCTCGGGAGCTATGGGCAAGCCGATTAGAAAAAGAGCCCTCCGTGATGCAGTCTTTAAGTGCGTTTGTCTTGCTTTGCCCTTCAGTTTGCAGCTTGTGTTGATTTCGCATCCTGGATAAGGCGCCAGATTTTGTCGGGTCTCAGAGGTAGTTCGGTGATCTCAATACCGAAAGGCGATAGCGCATCGCAGACCGCATTGGTGAGGCAGCCCGGTACGTCGCTCGGCCTGCCCTCGCCGATACCGCGCGAGCCTAGTGGCGTGTGCGGACACGGGGTGGGCGCATGGGTAATCCTCATGTAGGGCACATCGGCTGCAGTGGCGAGCTTGTAGTTCTCGAAATCTGCGGTCAGTTGTTGACCGTTCTCGTCATAAATAAACTCCTCAAAAATTGTGTTGGAGATACCCTGGACGATGGCGCCCTGCATTTGACCTTCGACGATCTGCGGATTAATTATCTGACCGACATCCTCCGAGGTTGTCCAGCTCAGCAAATTGAACTGCCCGTTTTCGGGGTTGACCTCAACGGTGCAAACGTCAGCGTTGAAGGCGATCATCGGCTTTGCTGCTTCAAAGAATGATGTGTGCTCGAGGCCAGCGGATTCGCCTTCCGGCAAGTTGATCGGTGCCATGATGTTGCGGTTGCATGCATCGCGAAAGGATTGTCGAATTTTGGGGTCCTTGATGTAGATAATTTCGCCATCCTTGAACTCGAAATCACCCTCCGTTGCGTCTTCCAGTTCCAAGTCATGAGCCAGGAAGCGGGCAAGCTTCTTCTTCAGAACCTCGGACGCGTCGACCGCCGCGCTGACAAAATAGGAACCCATGCGCGCGCCTATCGTACCGGAACCGAACGGTGTTGTACTAGTGTCGCCGGTGACGACCACGACGTCGTTGGGGTGGATGCCGAAAGCATGTGCCACCGCCTGTGCCGCGGTGGTTTCGTGGCCCTGACCCTGCGGCGCGTCGCCCTCGTAAACGAATGCCTTGCCCCGGGCGTCAAGACGGATCGTCGCAGCGCCGTAGCCTGGCTGGTTCTCCATCGGTACCATCAGTTCTGATGAGACGCCAGAAAGTTCAACGCCGAGTCCGAAACCAATGCCGATGTAGCGACCTTCCCTATGTGCTTCTTCCTGCTTTCTACGGAAGCTGGGAAGATCGGCCTGTTTCATTAGATTATCCCATACCTTGAGGAAGTCACCGGAGTCCATGTATTCACCGCACACCGAGGTGTATGGCAGTTCCGGAATCAGGTTTTTGCGGCGCAATTCCGCCGGTTCCATGTTGCAGCGTTTGGCTATCATGTCGACCGAGCGCTCCATGGCGAAACGGGTCGGGAACTCGCCAAAGGCCCTTGCAGGAGACAGGCATGATTTGTTGGTCACTGCAACTTTGAGCTTCACATCACCCTTTTCCCAAGTATAGCCGTTCGGCAGCTCAACCGCGCCAAGGAACGGCATGACAAAGCCCCAATAGACGCCCTCGCAACCGTCTCCACAATCGGCGATGCCGCGGTTGCGAATAGCGAGAAGCTTACCATCCTTGGAGGCCGCGACTTCGAGATCGTTGATCTGGTCGCGTTCCTGACTGACCGCCATGAGATGCTCTTGGCGCGTTTCGACCCAGCGGATCGGCCGACCGAGCTCTTTCGCTATCCAGCAGATTAAGATGGGTTCGCGGTAGAACGGTGCCTTGACGCCGAAGCCACCGCCTTGGTCGCGTGGTGAGATGACACGCACCTGCTCAGCAGGGATATCAAGAATGTCCGAAAGACCAAGTCGGTCGATGTGTGGACGTTGGGTAGTGATGTGGGCGACGAGGCCGTCGGCATCGTCCCAGTCGGCGATAACACCGCGTGTTTCCATCGGCGTCATGCCACAACGCTGTACCCGGAAGCGGTTCTTGATAACGATGTCAGCGGTTTTCATAATTTCGTCGACTTCAGCGTCGTTCGTTGCCTGGGATTCTGATGTATCGCCACCAGTAAAACCCATCTCAAAGATTAGATTGTCGTCCCAATCATCATGTACCTTGGTAGAGCCAGCCTCGAGTGCTTTCTCGGGGTCGCCCACATAGGGCAAGTCCTCGTATTCGACAACGATCGCCTCTGCAGCATCGGCACCGACATATTTGTCTCGCGAAACGATCGCTGCCACAGGCTCACCATGGAATTTCACCTTTCCTACTGCGAGTGGCCAATGCTTGGGGAAGCGCGCCGGTAAGTTGGGCTGCACAACGGGCTGTGGCATTGGTAGTATTTTATCCCTGATATCTTCCCCCTTGTAGATCGCGATGACGCCGGGCAAGGCGTTTGCCGCAGAGGTGTCTATACTCTTGATCGTCGCGTGAGCGCGTTCAGAGCGGAGAAAAGTTAAATGGAGCATGCCGGGGATACTGAGGTCCGCTAGAAAGCGCCCCCTGCCGGTGGTCAGACGGTGATCTTCCTTGCGGGCAAACTTTTTGCCGACCCAGGCCTCGTCGGTTTTGTCACTCATCGCGCGCGCCCCTCAAGGAATTCGTTAGGCTGATTTTTCGGCGGCATCTTTTACTGCCTCGACGATATGGGCGTAGCCGGTGCAACGACAAAGGTTGCCGACCAAGCCATGGCGGATTTCTGCTTCCGTAGGGTTCGGGTTCTTTTTGATGAACTCGTCCATGTTCATCAGAATTCCTGGAGTGCAATAGCCGCATTGCAGCGCATGATGCTCGTTGAAGGATTTCTGCAGCGGTGTCAGTTCGCCATCCTTAGCTAATCCTTCGACCGTGGTGATTTCGTGGCCTTCTGCTTGCACGGCAAGCATCAGACAGGATTTCATCGCCTCGCCATCGAGTTGAATGGTGCAGGCGCCACAGACTCCTTCATATGTGCAGCCGACATGAGTACCCGTTAGCATTGCTGCTTCGCGGATAAAATCCACTAGTAGCATACGGTTGGGAATGTTCTCCTCGTAGGGCTCGCCATTGATGGAAATTTTTACCGTCGTATTCATGATTTTTCTCTCTACTGAAACGTATCGTCAGCCAGCCGCGCGAGCGAAAGCTGTACTGATGACTTCGTTGCCTAATGTGCGGATCAATAGTTTGCGGTAATCCGAGCTAGCCCACATATCACTTTGCGTTTCAATTTCGTCTGAAGCGGCCTGCAATGCGCCTGCGATGCCATCCGCGTTATCTGCTGAAACGTATGTGAGCGCGCTCTCTGCTGCTGCCGAACGTCTTGGTCCATCACCAAGTCCGCCAACTGCGATACGTGCAGATATGCATTTGCCAGAACCATCAGTAGTGATTAGGGCGCAGACGCCGATTACGGGGAGTGCATCGGTCACAAGGCCCCATTTCTTATACGCGCTGCCCGTGTTTGCTGGAGCCGCAGGAAGGTTTAGCGACACGAGAATTTCATCATCTTCGCGAGCAGTCTCAAGCGGACCACCAAGAAATTCGTCTGCTAGCAGGCTCCGAGTGGCAACTTTGCCCTGAAGGACCAATTCCATTCCAAGGCCGAGCGCTACAGCAGGCATGCAGGCAGCGACGTAGTTCCAGCAAAGACTGCCACCAATGGTACCGCGGTTGCGTACCTGTCGGTCGCCTACCCGTGCAGCTGCATCACGCAAGGCTTGATAGGCGCCGTCAAGGCCGGTTTCTTGTGCCAAGGTAGAATAGGACGTCATTGAGCCAATAGTTATCCCCGAGCCACCAGCCGAGAGGGCTTTCAACTTATTTATTGACTGTAAATCAATAACGCAGCGTGGTTGAAGAAGGCGGGTTTTAAGTGCCTGCATGACGCTCTGACCGCCAGCCAAAAATACTGCGTCTCCTGCCTTAAAACGGCCGATTGCATCGACCGCTTCCGCGACCGTTTCGGGGCGAACGTATTCTTCAATTGCAGCCGGATACATAATGCCTCCTATTCATAGGGCATTTCAGACACCAATAAATCCGACTATGGGCTTTGCGGCAAGTGCTTTGGCGTTAACCTGCAAAGCGCGGTTCTGGGACACCGCGAATGCCAAGGCCGGTTAAAGAGAACAGGGCGCCGGCAAGATATTGCGGCTTGGCTTCCACATTAAATAAATCGTGCACTGCCGGGTGGCTCACGCGCGCCATTGAGGTGACGTAGAGCACATCCATATTAGGTCCTCCAAAATTGACGCTGGTGATGTTTTTTACGGGCATGCCAACGCGTCGGTCCACCGAACCGTCAGGCGCGTAGCGTACGAGATCGCCGCCAATCACCTGAGCGTTCCATAGATAGCCCTCTTCGTCGACAGTCGAGCCGTCGGCCAAACCGTTGTCATCCTTAGTGCTTGCAAAAAACCGCCTGTTGGAGAGGTTGCCAGTCTCAATATCATAGTCGTATCTCCAGAATTCTTCTTGGAAGGTGTCTGCAAAATAAAATGTCTTGTCGTCGGGGCTCCAGCACGGTCCGTTCGAGCAAATGATTCCGTCATCGACCTTGGTGACAGAGAGGTCTGGATCCAACCGCCATAGGCCACAGATCCCAAGCTCTTCTTTATCATCCATGCCGCCGGCAAAGAAGCGGCCGCGGCGATCGACTTTTCCGTCATTCAGGCGGCTGCGTGGCTGATCGGCTTCGATTTCAGTAATTAGCTCGTATTTGCCACTATCAAAATTGAAGAAATAAAAGCCATCTGCGAGCGCCATCACTGCGTTGCCGTTTTTCCTAAGCGCCATTGCGCCGACATCCTTGTCGACATGCCAATTTTCGACTTTTCTGTTTTTCGGATCCATGCGCCAGACAGCAGGCTTGTTGACCCTACGTCCGGTGCCGTCTACCCAATACAGGCGACCTTCCTCGACATCCCAAACAGGCCCCTCGCCGAGATGATTTTCGCACTCGAGTAGGCATTCGATTTTTATGCTCACGCATAATCTCCCAAGGAATTTAGGTGCTTTCTATCAGGAATCTGCAGTGGGGCAAGGCATTGTCTCATGCCGCGCCGAGGGGTAAGAAGGGGGCAAACAATCAGCGAAAATTAAGACAAAGGAAATCCGCAATGGCTACTAACGACAAGGTCATTATCAGCTGTGCCGTTACCGGGTCGGTTCACACTCCGACCATGTCGCCTTATTTGCCACTGACGCCCGATGAGATTGCCATGGATGCGGTCGCCGCGGCGGAAGCGGGGGCCGCTATCCTGCATTTACATGCACGTAATCCCGAAGATGGTAGCCCAACCCCTGATCCGGACGTTTATATGCAATTCTTGCCGCGTATTAAGCAGCAATGCGATGCAGTGGTGAATATTACAACCGGTGGTGGCCTTGGCATGACCCTGGACGAGCGACTTGCTGGGCCACTCCGGGCTAGTCCTGAAATGTGTTCGATGAATATGGGCTCCATGAATTTTGGCCTTTTCCCTATCTTGGACAAAATGAAAGAGTTCAAATTTGACTGGGAGCGCAAACATCTAGAAATGACACGAGATTTTATTTTTAGAAATACATTCAAAGATATAGAGGAATTATTTAAGCGTTTAGGTGATGACCATGGAACACGTTTTGAGTTCGAATGCTACGATGTTGGACATCTCTATAATCTAGCCCATTTCGTTGACCGTGGCATGATCAAGCCACCTTTTTTCGTTCAGACGATTTTTGGTATTCTGGGTGGTATCGGAGCTGAGCATAAAAACCTAATGCATATGCGTGAGGTCGCCAACAACCTGTTTGGCGAGGATTATCAGTGGTCGATCCTTGCTGCTGGCAAGCATCAGCTTTCGTTCTGTACTATGGGGGCGATCATGGGAGGTAACGTGCGTGTTGGACTGGAAGATAGCCTCTATGCTGGCAAGGGCAAGCTCGCTAAATCCAACGCTGAACAGGTATCGATTATTCGTTCGATTATGGAGAACCTATCGCTTGAAGTCGCTACTCCGGCCGAGGCGCGTGAGATGCTGGCGCTGAAGGGTGGCGATATGGTGAAGTTTTAGGCCTTACCGCATCTTTCTATGGCGGGCATGAAAGTATTGGTTCTGCAGAGTCATTTGAGCTCTGGTCCGGCCTATTTGCATGAACCGGGCGCTGCTTTCAGCGTCGATTGGGATATTCGTATGCCCTATCTAGAGCCAGATGTGGTGTTGCCTGCGGATGAAACGGAGCATGATGCGTTCCTGTTGTTGGGCGGCATTATGAATGCTGGTGATGTCGAGGAGTTTCCCTGGTTAGAGAAATCGGCCGAGCTGGTGCGTTTGTACAACGCGGCGGAAAAACCAGTACTGGGTATATGTTTGGGCTCGCAGATAATTGCGCGGGCGTTTGGCGCCAAAACCTACGACCTGGCGACATCTGAAATAGGTTTTGTAGAGCAACGCCTCACAGCTGAAGCGAAAAATGATGCTCTTTTAGGTCAAGAGTTTGTCGACCCCATTTATCTGGCCGAGTTTCATAGTCAAACTTTTGATATCCCGGTAGATGGCGTAAAGTTGATGGAAGGATGTGAGAATTGTCCTAACCAGGCTTTTCGCATTGGTGGCTCTACTTACGCGTTTCAACCACATTTTGAGGTGATACCGGCATCGATGACCCAATGGGTCGAGGGCTCTGAAAAGCTGGTAGCTCAGCATGCACCAAACTTGCCAGCAAACCTACCGCACCTTCTCGAACTCCATCACTATGGTGGACATGATTTCTGTTGGAAGGTTGGGCATGCGTGGTTCAATCTTGTTTTCGAACGTATGAAACGCGGTTGAACTATTGTTGGACCGCAGCTTGGGTTAGGGTCGACTTGCCAGAACTCAAAATATGGGGGAGTGGGGTATGATCATTCAATCTGCACCAGAAGGCGAAGTTTCGGGAAAGCGCTTCGTAATTAAGCTGGCAGAACATCTGGAGTTGGTGGGTCAATTCGCGGAAAATTTTGGAAACGCCGATTTCGCCACTCCCGAGCCACGCGAGGAATTTCTTTATGCTTGCCGCTGGCATGACAAAGGCTGGCAGGATCTAGACGATAATCCTCCGCTCAATCCTGATACTGGACTGCCGCACAATCTAGTCGAAACGCCGCTTCCTATTATTCTTTTAACCAGCGCGCGTTCGCCCGAGCACAATGAGGGGCACAATCCTTATTGTGGCCTTATCGACAGCATGCACATCTGGGGCTTATATAATGGCCGTTACGGCATGTCGGACAAGGTGCTTATTAACATGATCCCGGACGAGCACCGCCTTTTGGCTGACACCATGCTCAGCAATGAATTTCAGCGTCAGCAGCGCCTTAAAGCTACCTTACGCAATGACCCGAAGACATCTGCTTGGGTTGAGGACGGTCCCCTGTTTGCGAATTACAAGGCGCTTCAGTTTTTCGACACTCTGGCGCTGTACTTCAACTGTACCCACGCTGCCGGGCGCGGTGAATCCGTATTCGAGCACGTGCCGATGAACGCCGAGAGCGATACCACCATCACCGTGTGCCGCTTAGACGACACGATTTATAGCCTCGATCCCTATCCCTTCAGTGAAAATGAGTTGGAGGTGTCTTTCGAAGGGCGTTATCTCGTACCCCATGATGTTGGAAACAATCCAGACATGGAAGCCATCATGCGTGATACACCGCGCGAACGGCAAAGTGTCACTCTGGTTATGGCTTAAGTCTGATGAAGGCAATTGTAATTCACCAGCATGGTGGCCCCGAAGAGCTTGTCTACGAGGATATTGAAACACCGATCATCGGCCCCAATGAAGTGTTGATTAATATCAAGGCAGTCGGTCTCAATCATTTTGACCTCGACGTGCGTGGCGGAATTTCCGGCTATCTAAGCCTCGATATGCCACATATCCTCGGTTGTGAGGGAGCAGGTATGATTGCTGAGGTTGGCAGCGCAGTCACCGCCTATAAAGTTGGCGACAGAGTAATGCCATTTCTCACCACTTCGTTGGGTCAGTGCCGGCACCGCATCTGTAATTGCGCCCTCGGCATGGACAATATCTGCCTTGATTTTGATAAACTTGGTGTGACCAGCTGGGGTACTTATGCGGAGTATGTGAAGGTTACGCAATATAACGTTATCCGCATGCCTGATGATTTAACATTTATGGATGCTGCTGCAACGCAAGTTGCCTATGCGACGGCATGGGAGATGGTGATCAAGAAAGCGAAAGTGCGCCAGGGCGAGGATGTACTAATTAACGCCGCTGGAAGCGGGGTGGGCTCGGCGGCTGTACAGGTCGCAAAGCTTGCTGGTGCGCGCATCATAGCTACTGCCGGATCGGACGAGAAGCTGGAACGTGCCCGTCAACTTGGTGCAGACGAGGTGATTAATTATAACAAGACGGAAAACATCGCGGATGCGGTTTTGGAGATGACAGGCGGACGTGGTGTCGACGTATGTATCGAGATGGTAGGCGGCAAAATCCTGCAGCAGAGCCTTACGGCGCTCTGTCTTAACGGACGCCTCACCACATGTGGAGCCCATGCTGGTGAGAAGGTTGAACTTGATATGATTGAGTTCTTCCGCAAGCAGATAACTATGTCCAGTAATCATTTTGCACCTAAGTCAACTAACACTGAGGTACTAGGGCTAGTTGCGCTGGGCAAACTCCAACCGGTAGTTGCCAAAACTTTTCCGCTTTCAAACATGCGGGCCGCGCATGAACTTCTGGCTAGCCGGGACTTTTACGGCAAGATTGTCCTCAAAGTATAGTCGGAGCGGGTCCGGTGGCAGATATAGTGCTGCGAGGTGTGACCCGCATCTCAGGCCGTCGCTATCTTCTCGATAATGTTGACATGAGCATACGAGATGGTGATCTGACAGTACTTTTTGGTGACGCCGATAGCGGTAAATTTACAACGCTGCGAGTTATCGCTGGGGTTGAGAGAGTCAACAGGGGTGAAATTTTTGTTGGTGGTAATTCGGTAACCAAACTTAAGGGAGGTCGGCGAGATGTTGCCATGGTGTTCGAGAAGCAAGGTCTGTTGCCGCACAAAAATGTTTACGACAATATTAGCTTTCCCTTGCGCATGGCCAAAATTGACAAGGAGGAAATAGCACGTCGTGTTGAATCTGCTGCCTCTCGCTTCGGTCTTGGTGATATTCTTAAGAAGAAACCTAAGAAAGTAAGCGAGGAAGAGCGCCATCTTATCGGCATCGCGCGCGCTTGGGTGCGCCATCCCGCAGCCTACCTTTTTCAAGCTGTTAATCCAAAGGGTGGCGATATTATTCGTAAGCGTATTATTCGAGAAATGCGGCGCCTGGTAAAGGAAGATGGGGCTACGGTCGTCTATGCTACCGATGACAGCGAAGAGGCGCTTCGAATATCCGACAAACTCATTGTAATGTCCTATGGTGTTGTTGCCCAGGCTGGCTCACCACAGCTCATCTATCGCCGCCCTGCGGATTGCGACATCGCCGGACTATTCGGCATGCCTCCAATAAATCTTCTGTCGGGAGAGGTACTCTCTCATTCGGATGGTTTCGCAACGATTCGCCTCGCTGGCGGTAGCGAGCTCGTTTTATCGGCCTATTCTAAATTTTCCCTCGAGGGTAGCGAAATTACTCTCGGTATTCGCCCGCAACATATCAGGGTGGAGGAGGCAGACAGCAATATTATTGAAGGGCGGGTTATCGAGAAACGCCTCAAGGGCGACAAAAGCATACTTCAATTGGATACTCCGGAGGGAGAAATTGCTGTTATAGCCGGCGAAGTAGATAGCAACTGGGTGCGCCTCCATTTGCCACCAGACTGCTGCATCTTGTTTGATGCGAATTGCGACCTTATCCGCAATAGGCCGCCGAGAACTTGCACCTAACCTTGCGACCCTAGTCGCGCGAGCACATCTGCTCGGAGCTTGTGCTTCTGTACCTTGCCTGTTGGCGTCATTGGTAAATTGGCCACCGTAAAAATATGGCGCGGGATTTTATAGCTCGCAATTTTGCCTATACAATGGGCTTTCACCGCATCAATGCTCGCGTTCACACCTTCAGCTGGTACTATGTAGGCAGCGGGGACTTCCGCGAGGCGCGCGTCGGGATAGCCGACCACTGCAGCCTGGTCGATTTCAGGCATTTGCAAAAGGTAAGCTTCAACCTCTGCCGGCGAAACGTTTTCACCGCCGACCTTTAGCATATCTTTGAAGCGGCCAATGAAGCGGAGATGGCCGTCTGCGCGGATCAATGCCGTGTCACCAGTGTGAAACCAGCCGGAATCATCGATTGCCTTCGCAGTTTCTTCTGGCTTGTTGTAATAGCCTTTTGTGATCGTATAGCTGCGCACCAGTAGTTCACCCTGCTTGCCAATTGGCATATCCTCGCCAGTGGTGGGGTCGATCACACGATATTCAAAACCGGGCATAGGAAATCCTGACGCTTCGGTTCGCTGCTCGTAGGTGGAGTCGGTGAAGGAGCTGGCGGCGAACGTCCAAGTTTCGGTCATGCCCCAACCAGAAATGGTTGGTGCGAATGCCGTCTGGGTCTGCCGAGAGATGGCGATTGATCTTTCCATGCCGGAAGGGAAGGTGCAGAGGCGCAATGAGGAAACGTCGCGCTCAGCACGTATCTGGCAATCAAATAGGTCCTTATAATGTGTATCAAAGCCATGGATGATGGTGGCACGCTCTGCTTCGATTAAGTTAAGAGTTTTGTCTGCGTCAAAGCTTTCCATCATTACTTGTCGTGCACCCGATAGCATGGCCGTCAATGCAGATTCGCTATAGTCGTAGAGGTGAAACATTGGCAGATTGTTGATGATCACATCCTGGAAGGTGATGCCGAAACGGTTTATACGGTCGATTTGATTTCGGATGATAATATGGCTGTGCATCACCCCCTTGGGGTGCCCAGTAGTGCCTGAGGTGTAACAGATGATCACTGTGTCGTCAGCGTCTACCGCTTCGGCGCGGGCGTTGAGTAATGTTTCCGTTACCTTGTCGCCGGCGTTCAGCAACTGGTCCCAGGCGAGCATGCCTGGCTCGGGCTCAGTACCGAACAAAACCACCCGGCGGAGAGCAGGAAATTCATCGTAATCAAGTTTCGCCTTATCTTGGCCAGAGATGTCTGGCAGATTCTCGCGTAGCATGGCGAGATAGTTGATCGGTCCGGAGCTCGCCATGGATATCCAGGTGGCGCTTTCAGATTGCTTCACTGTATATGCGACATCAGTAGTGCGGTAGCGTGTATTAAGTGGCACCAATACAGCGCCAATTTTCGCCGTGGCGTACATCAGGAACAGCCATTCCGGCTGGTTTACCATCCATAGTGCGACGTGCTCATTGGGCTTGACCCCGATCGCGATGAGGCCACGTGCTACGCGGTCGACCTCGGCGTCAAACTGTTGGTAGGTCCAGCGTCTCCCCTTGAAGTAGAGAGCTTCGCGTTCGCCCCAACGGCGCGCGGCAAGGGCTGGTAGGTCACCCAATTTCTGTTTTTCAAACCACTCGCTCATACGACTTCCATTGCTTAGGCGGCAATATCCACTAATCTTTTCAACGATAGAAAAGCCATAACTGGCCCGTCTGGGCAAGTGGTTGCAACAGCGAGGGAAAAGGCAATGTCGGAGACGGTAATTTTAAGTGAGCGCAGGGGTGCGGTCGGACTCATTACGATCAACAGGCCAGACAAACTTAATGCGCTAGACCTCGCTACCATCGAAGCGATGGGCTCGGCATTCTCGAAGATGGAGAATGATCCGGAAATACACGTGATTATTTTCACTGGCGCGGGCAGAGCTTTTGTAGCTGGCGGTGACATCGCAGATCTCAATTCGCGCCGAGGGCTCGCCCATTATCAGGAATTCGCTGGTGAAATACACGGTCTCATGCGCCGTATAGAGCTTTGCGAAAAGCCTACTATCGGCGCAGTTAATGGCTGGGCGCTTGGAGGCGGTTGCGAGTTGTTGCTCTCGCTCGATATTCGTATCGTTTCGGACAATGCAAAGATAGGCGTACCGGAGATCAACCTTGGCCTCTTTCCCGGTGCCGGCGGTACTCAGCGGTTAATTCGCCAGATCTCGCTCTGCCGTGCTAAGGAGCTGATGTTTACTGGTGAGCCAATCACGGCCGAGGAGGCAGTGCGCCTCGGCCTTGCCAACCGAGTGGTGCCGGCGGACGAGTTGATGACTTCCTGCTGGGAGCTGGCTGAAAAGATCGCCGTCAAATCACCGTTAGCGCTGAAAATATTGAAACGCACTATCGGCGACGGTCAGGACATGTCTCTGCCAGCCTCGCTTGCCCATGAGCAGGCGATGGTTAGTCTGGTACTCGACAGCCGCGACGCCCATGAGGGTTGCAGTGCGTTCCTTGAGAAGCGTGCTGCTAAATTCAGCGGGAGTTAATACGGCATGGATTTTTGTCTTACTTCCGAGCAAGAAATTATGGTCGAAACTGCGACCAAAATTGGCGAGCAATTCGGCCTCGATTATTGGCGTAAACTTGATGCTAAGGGCGATTATCCTCACGAGATGTGGCGGGCGATCTGCGACGCTGGTCTTTGCGGTGTGGCTCTGCCAGAGGAGCATGGTGGCGCTGGACTCGGCATGCTTGATATTGCGCTTGTGGTAGAGGCGCTGTGCCAAGGTGGTGCTGGCTGCACCCTCTCACAACTCTATATGCTCAACCCTATTTTCGGCGGTATCTCGATTTCAAAATATGGTACAGACGCGATGCGTCGTGAGATTTTACCAAAGATTATTTCTGGCGAAGTTGGCTGTTGTATGGCTCTGACCGAGCCCGACGCGGGCACTAATAGTCTAAACTTGCGTACCTTTGCAGAGGTCGACGGTAATGGCTGGCGACTCAACGGACAGAAAATTTACATCTCTGCCGTGCCACAGGCGGCAAAGATGCTTGTCATCTCGCGCACTAAGAAACCTGAGGAGGTGAAGAAGAAGACAGATGGCATCACTCTCTTCATGATTGATGTTGAGCGCGAAGGGGTAAGCCATAGCGCCATAGATAAGGTTGGCACGCGCTGCGTGCCGGCGAGCAATGTCTATTTTGACAATGTTCCGGTCTCTGGCGACGAACTGATCGGCACCCTCGATGAAGGTTGGCCCGAACTCTTAGATGTGCTCAATACCGAGCGCATTGTCACCGCGGCTGGGCTCGTCGGCACGGTCCACCTCGCCTTGAGACTTGCGGTAGATTACGCAAATGGCCGTAAGCTATTTGGTGATAAGGCTATCTCTTCTTACCAAGGGTTGCAGTTTCCGCTTGCCCAGGTATACGCAGAGATAGAGTGCGCAAGAGTGATGAACTATCAGGCAGCCGCCCTGTTTGATGATGGTGATGCATTTGGACACTATGCCAATATGGCTAAGCTGGTTGCGGCGCAGGCAGCTGCAGAAGGTACCGAGAGGGCGATGCAAACCATGGGCGGTATGGGCTATTCGACGGAGATGCATGTTGAGCGTCTATGGCGTGATGCGCGTCTGTTTAGATTCGCGCCCGTCTCCGAGGAAATGATTCTGAATTATATTGCCATGCACGAGCTGGGAATGAATCGTGGCTATTAGTTTCAAACCTAGTTGTTTTTGGTAATGAGGAGGCGTAGCGTCGACTTAGGGTCGGCAAAAATATTCGCGGTTGCGACGATAGCGAGAGTGGACAAGGGTGCAGATTATCTAGGTTTTTAGCTCATAGATAGGCGTGACGATTTGCCGTATTTCTATAATTGTATGGCGACAATCGCTAGTGCGTCGAGACCCAGGTAAAGACCATGAAAATCACTTAGCGGATGATTTTTCTAATTTTGTGGTAGTGAAATGCTTCTTCATTTTCCATTCTACAAAAATGTGCTTGGTGACTCAGTCCCAAAAATTTTGTTACGCTGTCGCAGCCGTATTTTGTATCAATAGACAGTTTGTGAGCGTAAACGGAGGAAACGGGATATGCCGGGCGGATATGCAGGGCAATTGCTGCGGGTCGACTTGACCAAGGGCAGCTGGGAAAACGACCCACTTCTAGACGATTCGATCTTACGGAAGTACATAGGCGGCATTGGGCTCGCTATGCGCATCATCCTTGATGAAACCACAGCCGATATGAAGGCAACAGATCCCGATGCGCCCTTCATGATGATGAACGGGCCACTCACTGGCACAGCCGCGCCTAGCTCCTCCAATCTAGCCATTGTGTCATTGAATTATGACACGCCCTATGCGGTGGCAACGGGTCATTCGCATGGCTACTGGGCAGCGTATCTTAAACATGCTGGCTATGATGGCATTGTCTTCAAGGGTAAAGCGGATAAGCCCGTCTATCTATGGGTTGATGACGATAAGATTGAAATCCGTGATGCCTCTCATATTTGGGGTAAGGACACTCGCGAAACTGAACGTTTGGTCAAGCGCGAACTGGGTGACGAAGAAAAGATTAGCGTTGCCTGCATCGGCCCCGCAGGGGAGGCCATGCTTCACGGTGCTTCCGTGAAGAACGACCGGAACCATGGAGCTCATAAGGGTGGGATAGGTGCGGTCATGGGTTCTAAAAACCTTAAGGCAGTGGCAGTTCGTGGTACAAATATGCCTATACTGCATGATGCCAATGGCTTCGCCGACGTTGCACAAGATTGGGACAACAAAATTACAGCCGAACGTAAGGATGGCGAAGGTTCACCTGCGGTTGGCTCGCTCCTAAAGGAAGGGGGTATTACTAAGATATACACCTATGTCGCTGATGAGAGCATGATAGGCTGTAAAAATCTGACGGACCCAAATTGGGGTGCTGAATATGCTCAGAATTTTGTCGACCGCGCGGCTGCAGATTGGACTGTGACGCCTAAGGAATCCTACAATTGCTCGATAGCCTGTTCCTATGATTGCACAGTAAATAGCGGCAAGTTCGCCGGCTTCACCGCAAGTATGTGCGGCGGTGGTGAGAACATAGAGGGCGCGGCGGCTATGGTTGGTATTTCTGATCCCGATGAAGCGCTGGCGCTGACAGACTATTTTGATGGCATGGGCATCGATTCTTCGGTTGCTGGCGCTCTTATGGGGATGTGCTTTGAGCTCTATGAGCGTGAATTACTTTCACCTCAGGATACCGGGGGGCTGGAACTCACCTGGGGCAATTTTGATGCGGCCATGACTCTCATAGACCAGATGTGTACCGGTGAGGGTTTCGGCGGGCGTGTGTTGGCCAAGGGCCTTAAGGAGGCTGCTTCAATACTTGGGGCGCCAGCAGAAGCTTGTGTACTCCATATCCGGGGTGGTGGCATTAATCTGCATGACTGGCGACCGGCATGGAGTGTTCTGCTTGGTCAGGTCGTAGCCGGCGCAGGAGTTTGCTGGCAAGGCCCGGGCGTAGACGCATGGACTACTGAGCCAGACATTGGTTATACCGAATTCGGCAAACCTTTTGTACCTGAGGGCAAGGCCGAGGCCGTGGCAAAGACCCAAGCCAAGAAACTTTGGGAGGATTGCCTCGGCGTTTGCTGGTTCGCCTGTTGGGGGGTGAAGGATGTGGTTCCCAATTCAGCAAAAGCCATAGCGCTCGCTACAGGTTGGGATGATTTTGATGCCGACGAGGCTATCGCGGCCGGCGAACGGATGATTAATATGCAGCGCATTATAGCACTTAAGCGCGGTTTCACTGCTGCCGATGAATTTGATGTCTCTGATCGATTGCTGGAAGCGCCGACCGAAGGTCAGGCGGCAGGTAAGACCATTAAGCCCCATCTGGAGCGTATGGTGCACGACTATTATGGTGAAATGGGCTGGGATAATTCTGGTCGACCGAGTGCAGAGGCGTTAGAGAGAGTTGGTCTCTCTGGCGAGCTTTAGCGGGTTTAGGGGCAACTTGGTGTACGGGGCCCCGGTACGCCCAGCGCAAGATACCGGTCGCGTCCGAGACCAAGTGTTTGGTCTACGGTGGTTACTGTCTTCACGACTTTCTGTTTAAGCTGCTTGTCGTTGCCAACCACTATCTCGATAATCAAGTTATTGGCTATTGCCTGGCGATTTTCGTCAAGCGAGACCGGCCCGGCAGGAGTTTCGAAGTTAAGATTCGCTAATTCCTTACGCACTTTGCGCTGTCCATCCGCGAGGTCGCCATCCGCTTCTTCGAGCGCAAGAAGCGCTGCCTTGGTATTGACGTAGTAATTGTAAGCGAAGATCGAAGGTGTCTCGGCGGCGTTCGGATATTGCTCGCGATAGCTACCGGCAAATTCCTTCCAGGCGATTCTCTCATCACTGTTGCTCACTGGAACGGCGGCAATTGAGCCAGGCAGGCGAGTATGGAAGATAGATTTGGAATTTAGGAGGATCGGGTCGAATGTAGTTGAGCCACCGATGATGGGTAATTTGCCGCCGCTTTTCCAGTAATGTTCTAGAAAAACTGCCGTATTGCCACCGTTGAGGGCGACGAAGATTGCATCCGCCTCGATGTTTTCCAATTTAGTACTAACAGCATCAAATGGTTTATCACTGAGCGGCAGCCAAAACATTTCCGCAGCCTGCCCGCCTGCCGAGCAGAACTCGACTAAAAAACCCATTACTTGTGTATAGGGGAAGGAATAATTTTCACCAATCGTCACGATACGACGGTAACCTTTGTTAAAATATGCGTAGCGTCCTAAGCCTGCCATCCACTGTGCGGAATCTGTGGTAAAACGGAAAAAGTTGCTTACTGGTTCTAGAAGGGTGAGGTCGCGGGCTGCAGAAGCACCGTTTATGAACGTAATATCGGGAATAGATTTGGCGAGTTTCTTCAACGCTTTACCACCACTCCCAGTGAGGGGTCCGACGATCAATTGGGCACCTGCTTCGCGGATAAGCTTTTGCGCACGCTCGACGATTTTGCTCGCCAGGTTATCGGGGTTTTCGAAGACCAGATTTACAGATTTACCGCCGGCGCGCCCGCCGAACTCGGCAAGGGCCATTTCAGCGCCCCGCTTGGCGTCCATACCAAAGGACCCATAGAAGCCTCTAAGTTCCGCAAGGATACCGATATTTATGCTGTCTTCGGCCTTTGCAGCACAGGCGGCCAGGCCTCCAACAACGAGTAAGGAGGCAAAGAACGCAACGAGACGATGGGATTGGATCATATAGGCGCTTATGAGATTCGTGTTTTGAGACAGTAAGCATGAGCAACGCGATATCGCAACGCGAATTGAAATTAGCTTGCGGCGCAATACGCTATATAGTCTCCCGTATTGACTAAACCTCCAGTAAGACGCGGATCGTATGAATTACAGAATAACCGTCGATACCGGTGGTACTTTCACCGATATTGTTGTCTCCGATAAGGCCGGTGCACTTGCTCTAGGTAAAGCTCCGAGCACACCAATGCGCAGTTCAGGGGGAGTTATCGAGGGCCTGAAGGATGCGGCACGCAACATGACGCTCGATCTCGATGCGTTAATTAAGGGTGCCGAGGTGCTGATTTATGGCACTACATGGGCTACCAACGCGATTGTTACGGGCACCACCGCCAAAACAGCGATGCTGCTCACCGAAGGTTTCCCAGATATTCTCGTTTATCGGCAGGGCGGCAAGCTGAACCCCTTCGAAATAAATATTGATCCACTCAAACCTTATGTGCCGCGCAGCCTTACCGTGGAGGTGCCGGAACGCGTCACGGCTGAAGGCGGCGTGGAGGTACCACTTGATGAAGATAGCGTGTGTGGCGATTTGTACCGACTAAAGCAACTTGGTGTTGAGGCGGTCGCGGTCTGTCTTCTCTGGTCAATTAAGAACAATGTACATGAGGAACGCATTGGTGAGTTAATCGAGGACGTGATGCCAGGGGTACCTTACACTTTGTCGCACCGCATCAATCCAATACTAAGAGAATATCCACGTGCCTCCTCAACGGCCATCGATGCTTCGCTGAAGCCCCGCATGCAGGCTCACCTAAGTGAATTATGGACTGATCTTACAAAGTTCGGATTCGCCGGCGAATTGCTCGTAAGTACTGTCTCGGGTGGTGTGATGCATGTCGAGGATGTTGCTGAACGACCAATCTATATGGTGAAGTCTGGCCCCGCCATGGCACCGCGCGCTGGTATCGCTTTTGCTGAGGCAGAAAATCTCTCCTCAGACCTTCTTGTCGTCGATACTGGCGGCACCACCTTTGATGTAAGCTTGGTACGCGACGGAGAGGTCAAATTTACTAGGGAAACCTGGCTCGGACCGCTCTTCTACGGCCACAACCTTGGACTATCCTCGGTTGATGTTCGAAGCGTTGGAGCCGGTGGTGGCTCAATTGCTTGGGTCGATTCCGGTGGCTTGTTGCGTGTTGGGCCTGAAAGTGCCGGAGCTGCACCGGGACCGGCCTGCTATGGCCGCGGCGGTGACAAGGCGACCGTCACCGATGCTGCCGTGGTGCTTAGCTATATAGACCCCGGACATTTTCTCGACGGTCGTATGCCGCTTGATATTAAAGCCGGAAAGCGCGTTGTCGGTGAGATTGCTGCGGAGCTTGCTATCTCGCTCGAAGAGGCAGCGTTCTCAATCATCCGTATCGCCAGTGAATCCATGATTAAGGCAATTGAGGAAATTACCGTTAATGAGGGGGTTAATCCGGGTGAGAGTATCCTCGTGGCTGGTGGCGGCGCCGCGGGGCTCAATATTATGCCAATTGCAGAGGCACTTGGTTGTCGCAAGGTACTAATCCCCAAGACTGCCGGTGTCTTGAGTGCCAGCGGTGCACAATATTCGGATATCGTCGCTGAATTTAGCTCCAGCCAATATATTCGCACCGATCATTGGGAGGCCGAGATGGCAATTGACACCTTGGCTGATCTTCAACGTCAGATGGATAAGTTCGCTGATGGTTTGCGCAGACGTGGCATCACGCGCTTCGACCGACAGTACTTCGTTGATGCGCGTTACCTTAATCAGCAGTGGGAAACTGAGATTGAGCTGGATACATCAAATTTTAAGGATCCAACAACATTGGAGATGCTGGTCGAGAAATTCCATGAGGTGCACGAGCGACTTTATGGGGTCAAAGAAGAGGGCGGCATGCTCGAATGCCTACATTGGAAAGGCCGTTTGAGTGCGCGGCTAGATAAACCAAAGCCTCAATCATCCGGTGTGGCGCATGGCATAGCAAGAGAAGCTGTGCGTATGATCTATGCGTATTTTGGAACCCATGGCAGGCTTGAGACGCCCATCTACGGTGCTGCTCTATTGCCTCCTGGGTCGAAGATTTTTGGGCCTGCTATTATTGAGGAACCGACAACTACTATTGTTGTCTATCCTGGTATGGCTGCTGAAGTGAGCCCTGCCGGTAACTATATTCTTGACACCACGCCCCACGCTAAGGGAACCGTGGCTGAGGAGAACAGGCCAATCGATTCCGTAGAACTTGCGATCATGGCAAACCGCATTGATGCCATCCTGCGGGAAATGCAGGGAGTAGTGATGCGCACCGCGCGTTCTGCAGTGATCGGCCAGTCACGTGATTTTTCCTGCTCTATAGTCACAGCAGAAAACGAACTGCTAGCTACTGCCGAAGGCATCCCGGCACATATCTTTGGTTCTCACCTGCAGACCGCTTCCATTGCTCGTGAGCATCCTGACTACCGCGAAGGCGATGCCTATCTCCACAACGATCCATATGACGGTAACAGCCATGCTGCTGATTGGTCGATTATGGTACCGGTTTTCGTCGCAGGCTCACATCTATTCACCGTTACAGTAAAAGGGCATCAGGCGGATTGCGGTGATTCGATTCCGACAACTTATACTCCACGGGCGAGGGACGTCTACGAGGAGGGGGCATTAATTTTTCCCTGCGTCCGAATCCAGCGCGACGGAAAAGACAATGAGGATATCATCCGCATGTGCCGAAGGCGTATCCGCGTGCCTGATCAATGGTATGGCGATTATCTTTCGCAATTGGGCGCGGCGCGTATCGGCGAGCGGCGGCTGAAGTCCTTTGTTGAGAAATACGGAATAAATCGGGCCAAACAGTTCATCAAAGATTGGTTTAATTATGCCGAGCGCCGAGCGCTGAATGCTATCCGCAAGCTCCCAAAGGGCAAGCTGATCAATCACGGCACTCACGACCCTATTGAACCTTTTTTGCCAGAGGGCGTTGATTTAACGGTGAAGATAGATATCGATCCTGAAGCTGGAATGGTCATAGTCGATTTACGTGATAACCCAAATTGCATTGAAGCTGGTCTCAATCTCACCGAAGCTTGTGCCAGCGCCAATGCAATTCAGGGTGTGTTCGAAAATCTCGAATCTGATTTGCCGGCCAACGCCGGTAGTTTTCGCCGGGTAAAGGTTCGTTTGCGTGAAAATTGCGTGGTCGGCATCCCACGCTTTCCGCATTGCTGTTCATTGGCTACCACAAGCATAGCCGATGTGGTTGTTAATCTCACCCAATCGGCCTTCACGCAGCTTGGCGATGGCTATGGCATGTCTCAGGGAAATCTTTGTTTTGCTGCAGGCATGGGAGTGATTTCTGGCACCGATAAGCGCCGCGGCGGAATGAGTTATATCAACCAGGTTTACGTCATGGGGGGCGGCGGTCCAGCGCAACCTAACAACGATGGCATGATCTATTTGTTGACGCCCGGTGGTGCGGGCCTGCTGCATCGCGATAGTATTGAATTTGATGAGCAGCGCTTCCCAGTCTTCATTCGCTCGCAACGCTTGCTGCCGGATTCTGGCGGGGCAGGGCGGCAGCGTGGTGGCCCGGCCACCGAAGTGTTGTTCGGACCGCGTTTTGATCCAATGACGGTGAGCATCATGGGTGGGGGCACGATAAACCCGCCAAAGGGCGTACTTGGTGGGCGCGATGCCAACAAAGCCTATCATGGCCATATCAAGGCTGACGGTTCCGAGGAATTTCAGCCCAACGGTGTCATGCTCACCATTGCGGCCGGTGAATTTGTTCGTTCTATCGACAATGGCGGCTCGGGCTATGGAGACCCCTTAAAGCGATCTCCGGAAGCTGTACTTGAAGATGTGGCCGAAAAATTTGTTACTCGAAAGACTGCCGAGGAAATTTATGGTGTGATTCTTTCTGGTAGTGCCAGGGATGGCACACTCGCTATCGACAAGGTGGCAACAGTCGCACGTCGAGGTAGCTCATGAATCTCCATCGTTTGCTGGCAAAACGTGGCGACGAAGGGCGGCCAATTCGCATTGGCTTAATTGGTGCTGGTAAATTTGCCACTATGTTCCTCGCTCAGTTGCGGTACACGCCAGGAATGCATGTCATGGCGATCTCTGATCTTAGCGCTGAACGTGGACACAAGGCGCTTGCTGCGGCAGGCTGGCCGGCCAATACAGCCAACGCCTCGAGTTTCGGTGATGCGCTAAGTTCTGGCACCACATACATCACAGAGGACACCGATGCGTTGATCAAATCAGATGGACTTGATTTGATTATTGACGCTACCGGAAATCCTACAGCCGGCATTCAACACGCGTTGTGCACTATCGCTCAGGGTCGCCATATTATAATGGTCAATGTAGAGGCGGATGCTTTAGCCGGTCCGCTGTTGGCGCGCAAGGCCGAGGCTGCAGGCGTAGTTTATAGCCTTGCTTATGGTGATCAACCGGCACTTATTGCGGAGCAGGTTGATTGGGCGCGGGCGAGCGGGTTTCCCGTGGTAGCGGCGGGAAAAGGAACCAAATATCTTCCTGGTTACCACTATGTTACGCCAGACGATGTTTGGTCCCATTACGGTATTGATGCAAACCATGCAGTAAAGCATGGGCTCAACGCTCAGATGTTCAACTCCTTCCTCGATGGCACCAAATCTGCCATCGAGATGACGGCGGTTGCCAATGCAACTGGTCTAACGCCGGCACCGGGGGGACTCTCGTTTCCTGCGATCGGAACAGAGGAGTTGGCCGAATGTCTTTGTCCCACGCAAGAGGGTGGCCTCTTGCATCATAAGGGTCAGGTAGAGGTGATTTCCAGCCATGCGCGCGACGGCACGGAGATCCATGGTGACCTACGCTGGGGGGTATATACCGTTTTCGAGGCACCGAGTGAATATGCGATGACAAGCTTTCAGGAATATGGCATCCGCACAGATCAAAGTGGACGCTATGCAGCGATTTACAAGCCGTTCCACCTGATTGGTCTTGAGCTCGGCATTTCCGTTGCCTGCGCGGCCTTGCGCGGTGAGGCAACCGGTGTGCCGGAAGGATTTAATGGTGATGCCGTAGCCACCGCCAAGCGCAACCTCAGAACTGGTGATTTGCTAGACGGTGAGGGTGGTTTCACAGTTTTTGGGACCCTGATGCCTGCGCTGGCGAGCATTTCAGCTGATGCTCTTCCTATCGGATTAGCGAATGGCGTAACGCTCAAGCGCGATGTGGCATGCGATAAAATTATCCGTTGGGCCGACGTAAATATTGATTTAACTACACAAGCAGTCACAATTCGCAAAGAGATGGAAGCCCAATTCGCATCAACTAAATAGGAAGCGGACCATGCCGAAAATATTGTCGCAAGCTGCCATCGAACAATATGAACGCGATGGGTTTTACTTTCCCATTCGGGCACTAGGTACCGACGAAGTTACTAACGTCCGACGCGACGTGGAAAAAGTCGAGCGCGAGAGGCTCGATGATATTGGCGGTGCCTTTCGTCACAAGCCGCATCTCTTACTCAAAAGTCTGGAAGGTATTGTTCGTAACGATACCATTTTAGATGCGGTGGAAGACTTGATAGGCCCCAATATTTTCTGCTGGGCGTCGTTGTTTTTTACTAAAGACCCAGGTGATCAGCATTATGTCGGTTGGCATCAGGATTCGACTTATTGGGGTTTGAGCGGACCGGAAGTGGTCAATGTTTGGGTCGCATTATCTCCAGCGACTGTCGCCTCGGGTGCAATGAAAATCCTGCCGAGCAGTCACCTCGAAGGGCAAATTCCTCATCGCGAAACCTATAATAAGAATAGTCTTCTCACTCGTGGCCAGGAGGTTGAGAGCGAATTTGATGAGAATAACGCGGTTGATATCGTGCTAGAGCCGGGGGAGGTGTCGCTTCACCATATCCGCGTTATTCATGGTTCGGGCCCGAACAGGGGCAACGACCGGCGGATGGGCTTCACAGTGCGTTATATCCCTACCCATTTACACCAAATTCACGGACGCGATCGAGCAATGCTGGTGCGTGGGAGCGATACATACGGCCATTTTGACCACGAAACTGGACCGGACGAAAATCTATCCGATTCGGCAATCGCCAATTACATTGCCGCAAACGAAGCGCACAACGCTATCCTCTATCAGGGGGCGCAGGAAAAGGGCGTTTACGCGGGAAAGTTTGTTTGATGGCCTGCGCACCGACACGTCGGTGCGCGGGAAAACTAACGGCTCTTCTATTTCGACAATTTTTCTAGGTCATAAAAACGTAAGGCACCAGCGCATGCCCAGAACTTTGATCGCCGCAGTGGCTCAAATGGGACCCGTCGCCCGCAACGAAAGCCGTGTGCAAGTAGTTGAGCGCCTGATTGTTATGCTACGCCAGGCGCATGAAAGGTGTGCCTCGCTTGTGGTGTTTCCGGAACTGGCCCTCACGACCTTCTTTCCTCGCTGGGTATTGGATAACCGAGAAGAAATTGACAGTTTCTTCGAAACTGAAGTTCCGTCGAATGAGACTAGACCTCTGTTCGATGAGGCAAAGAATTTGGGTGTTGGGTTCCATCTAGGTTACGCCGAAAAATTTATTGGCGAAGACGGCAAGACACATCGCTTTAACACTGCAATCATGATTGATGACAACGGTAAAATTGTCGGAAAATATCGGAAGGTTCACCTTCCGGGCCATGCCGAACCACAACCAAATCAACCGCATCAGCATCTGGAGAAACGGTATTTCGAAGTAGGTAATCTGGGTTTCCCAGTGTTTCGCTCCATGGGTGGGGTAATGGGCGTGTGCATCTGTAACGACCGCAGATGGCCGGAAACATATCGTGTTTTGGGCCTGCAAGGGGTGGAGCTAGTCATGCTCGGCTATAACACGCCAAGTACTAACCCCTTAGCAAAGGCCGAAGCGCCCCACCTTGGAATGTTCCATAACCATTTATCCATGCAAGCTGGCGCTTATCAAAATGGTACCTGGGTGTTGGCAAGTGCAAAGGCAGGCGTAGAAGAGGGTGTCCACCATATGGGTGGAAGCTGTATCATTGCGCCAACGGGCGAGATAGTTGCTCAGGCGTTAACGGAAGGCGATGAGGTGATCGTCGCGGAGTGTGACATGGATCGCGGAAAATATATCCGGGAAACCATTTTTAACTTTGATGCTCACCGCCGCATTGAACATTATGGCTTGATTACTGAACGTACTGGAGCCGTTTCGCCACCCAAGAAATAGGACGATTTTCCTCCGTTAGGGTGTCGATAGGATGTTTTGTCGAGTCGCTGAAATCGAATCGAGAATGACCATTTAGGGCACCACATGCCACTACTGTTGCATTGTTGCAACATAGGCCTGGTGTGGCTTTAGTTGGCCATATTAATCATTCCCCTATACCAAAATAATGCCAGTGACCTGTTCTGGAAAAATTAAATAACGCATTGAATTATAATATTTAATTTTCAGTATTTTAAGATGAATTTTGGATTGTGAGTGGGTTCCGGAATTGGCTAACATGAATTTTGAACTCGTCGTAAAAACGTTTCGTCACGTTAGCTAGTTTACAAATTGAATTGGATGATGTCGGATCAATCATCGGGTTTACTTTTATTGACAACCACCCGATTACCCTAGAAATAACGAGGGAAGTAGGGGCATGCCTGACGTTTTGGATACTGTTAAAAAATGGATGGGACAGCTTGTCGAAGTTGGCATGTTGCTCATCGCGATAGGTATCGTTTTGCAAATCTTGTTCGGACGGCAAGTGGATTTCTTGCCGGGCGATATTGTTGCAAACATCATGAATATCGTCGACAAGTTAGGCGACGGCGGACTAGCTGGATTGATCGCACTTGGCATCATCATCTGGTTGTTCTGGCGGCGTAAAAATTTGGCGACTGGCTAGACTATTAAATAACACATTGTTCGCATTCGCACGCCGCACAAATAGTTCGTGCGGCGTGCGGAGCGGGCACCTAGATTCCGATACGAAAAACCGGGCCACCAAAAGTTTTGGCAGCCCGGTTTTTTTTGTTTAACTGTGACCTTGCCTAGTACAGGACATGTAGTTCTGTTCTAGGCTCCAAAAAATCGAATTAAGCGGCTAAACGGTATGGCGATGTGGCCCCCGTTCAATCGCTGTTCGTTCGGTCTGGGTGTTTACACGACGGCCTTTAGCCAAAACAGAAGGCTAACAAGCCCAATCAAAACAATTGCAGCAACAAGATTGTGCGTTGCCGAGCGGCGAGGGGTCGATTCTGCTTGAGATTCTTTCCAACCGTAATCGGATGAAGATTCAGGATCTTGACTGCTCATGAATTTGCTCTCCGAAAATTAATTTCTATGACCGAATCATCCCTGAATTCGCTTTGAGTTGCAAGATAGAGTTAGTGCTATCAGCAAACATTAAGATTTTGGCGCCATGTCGGCACGTATGGCAGAAAAATTTCCCCGGGGGTTTTCTTTCGTCGGTAGCGCGGCGACGAAAGAAAATAATTCTAATCGTGCAATTTCATAAATACGCCTTAACTCATTTACCGGATCAGAGTGTTCATCTACTCGCAGGTCAACGATTGGATAAACTTCTAGACCGCGAACGATTAGGGCGGCGGACTGCTTACCCCGGCTGTCGCCACCTGCGGCCTGTCCTGCTTCCAATGCAATCAGAAGACGCTCACCAAGTGTTTGCCGCTTACAGGGGGTGGTAAAGGCTGTCACCATTGCCGCGACGGTGTCCTCACTGACCAGCATATTTCCTTAAATGCTATAATTAGGACCGCAATGATGGCCGGACCAGCCCTCCGTCTTGGCTCCAGTAAAAGCTGCTGAACCGCCCTGCGCGTCAACCACGCCGTCTTGGCGTAGTTCAGGATCAGTTTCAGCTGCCATGACGTATGTAAGGGCATTTTCTGCAGATTCGCCAATTTCGAGTCGGTTTAGAATAAGGGGCCCGAGATTGGGATTGACCCATGCTTGGGTCGAGACTGCACCGGCACCATACTGGACAAATGGACACAGGCTGCTGACAGCGGGTACCTTGGTTGAGACCGCAACCCCGAGACTGCCGTCCCGGGCATCCCGAGCGGAAATAGAAAACGTCGTAAGCTGGAGGTTCATATCTACTTTAAAAAACGTTGCTGGGACGCCATCATAACGCCGCATGGTCGGGGAGAAACAGGGCAATTATGTGTCTTGGTTTTTTAAGCCAAGCGCTCCTGATGTTGATAAATAGTTAGGATGTATTTTATGGGAGTTCGCCTTGGCATGATCACGCCGTCACTGAACACGGTCTTGGAACCAGTGACGTACAGGTTGTTGCGGGATATTCCTGATGTGACGGTGCATTTTAGCCGGGTTTCCGTCACCCGGCTCTCTCTGGGCGAGGATGCCAACGGCCAATTCGATGCAGCGTCGATGGTTGCCGCAGCGCACCTTCTGACAGATGCGTGTGTGGATGCGATTTGCTGGAACGGCACTGCAGGCGGCTGGCTAGGAATAGAAAAGGACAAAATTCTCTGTGCTACAGTTAGCGATGCAGTCGGCGTGCCAGTGACAAGTGCGACCCAGGCTGTGACCGATTGGTTTCGTGTTGCCGGGGTAACAAAGTTCGGTCTGGTCACCCCCTATATGGGTGATATGCAGACTCAAATCATGGAAAAATATGCGGAAGCCGGTTTTAAATGCGTGGGCGAAGCACATCTTGGTCGCGATGACGTGTTCACTTATGCCGCTATCGGAGACAAAATATGGAGCGATCTTATCCGAGAAGTTGCCAGGAGTGAGCCCCAGGCGATCACAACTATGTGTACCAATATCAGTGGTGCTCCTCTCGCTGATTCGATGGAGCGCGAGACCGGAATTCCATTAATTGATAGTATTTCCGCTTCGCTTTGGGCCAGTATGCGTCTTGCTGGCACCGATCCGGCGCGTATCAGGGGCTGGGGGCGGATGTTTACCGCAGCCTAGAACACAAATTTTTGCAGTCTGAGTATTCGACGTCCTAGTCTATTATTGCCTTGGGTGGTGAAGGTAACAACGCTCTGACGCGGTTGAAGCAGGGGGCAGGGCATGATTCTTGTGCAACGGGAATTTGAAAGTTTGGAGTGAATGCAGTGGCCAATTTTACGATCTCAGCGACTAACCATACCAGCTTCACCGTGTCTAATCTGGACCGATCGTTGTCATTCTTCTGCGATGTTCTTGGTTTTAGGTTGCTGAACCGCTCGTCGCGCGACCCTGAATTCATCGCCCGGGTGGTAGCAATCCCCGGTGCAGACATCGAGGTAGCTTATGTTCAGGCGCCCGGCCACCGTATCGAGTTAATCGAATATATTGGACCAGACGGCCGGCGTCAGTTGGAGTCGCGGCCCTGCGACACGGGCTTTGCACACGTCGCCTTCGATGTTGATGATATCGACGCGGCCATTGCAGCTTCCGAGAAGGTTGGTGTGTATGCCCTTGGACCGGTACAGGACCTTGATCGTGGACCTAATAAGGGCGGCAGAGTGGTTTATACTCGCGACGCCGATGGCATCACCGTGGAATTCATTCAGCCGCCGCCTAAATAGCGCTAGGGCAAACAGCTGAGACCGAGAATCGCTTTCAGTTCTGCCCAGCGTAGAATTTATGTTTCTCTCAGCATTTTTGCCCTCGCGTTTTTCTGTGTGACGCGAAGGTGCCGAAAGCGCGGCGGTTTTGCTAGGGGGCAACTTAAGACAAAAAACGGCTTAAAGAGTCACAAAAATATTTCTGACTATTTTGCGCAGCAACAGCGTTACGGTGTACACCCAGTGTACACTTGAGCCTAAAAAAGAAAAACCCGCCGTAGCGGGAATTTCGTTAAACAACTGATATTATTAAATAAAATTGGTGCCGGCTGCAGGAATCGAACCCGCGACCTCGTGATTACAAATCACGCGCTCTACCAACTGAGCTAAGCCGGCACTTTATTGAACATAGATCGGATCATTTCTGTACGGAACTACATTGTCATCCGGCGAATGAATGAATTGTTCGCCAAAAATTACTTTCGCCCGGCCAACAGGTATTCAATTTACCATGTAATCCGCGTTACGTATGCCAAATTAGTATATTAAATACTTTTTTTAAGAAATTATATTAAAACGAAAATCTATCTTTTTGTAATTCATGAAGAGCTATAGCTGCTGCGTTGGAAACATTTAGGCTCTGCATGTTATCGGCCAGCCGGATAGCGGTCAGGCTGTCGCAATTTGCTCGGGTTAAACGGCGCAAGCCTTTGCCCTCTGCGCCTAGTACAAGCGCAACTGGATGACGCCAGGATACCTGCTCAATCGATTCTTTGCTGTCGGTTTCGAGCCCCGTCAGCCAATAGCCCATATCCTTAAGTTGATGTATGGCGCGAGCTAAATTGCTGACTCGTACCAGTGGGGTAATTTCCAGTGCGCCTGAGGCAGCTTTAGCAAGGGTGCCTGTGGTGGCCGGGGAATGTCGTTCTTGCAGAACTAACGCACGCACGCCGAAGGCTGCAGCGGAACGCAAAATAGCACCAACATTATGGGGATCACTCACTTGGTCGAGCAATAACACAGGCGCGCGGCCGTCATTAGGTGTGCAGGCTTCTTTAATGGAAACCTGGGAGAGGGGGGTACAAGCAAGGCAGAGTCCTTGGTGGACAGAACCGCGCGTGAGCATAGTGTCGATTTCCCTATTAGAGGCTGGGTGCCATTCAAGGCCAACGTTTATGGTTTGGGTTATTCCCTCCTTGGCGAGCGACATGCTCGCTGCTTGGGTAAGCCATAGGTGTTGCTTTTTTCGCGCCGGGTTGCGCAAGGCTGCCAAAACCGCATGAAACCCGTAAATAAGTTCGCCCGGCGTGCCTTTGATTGGTTTTTGCGGGGCTAATCTCTTGGTGGGAGTTATTCGTCTATTGCGGGGCATGATGCTCGCCATTATACTTTCGCACAGTAGATCATTCTAATGATTCCGAGGCGTCGAACTGACGGGCGGGCGGACAGCTCCGTCTGCCTTGATTGTGCGTTGACAATTTTTCGTTTCTGCCCATAGTGCGCTGTTCCGGATTCAGAGATTCCCTGCGTGCACGGAGGGGTGGCCGAGTGGTTAAAGGCAGCAGACTGTAAATCTGCCGACGTACGTCTACGTAGGTTCG
>MDTE01050951.1_pt1 | contig 32872 bp, 25 predicted proteins | sample 811231 | NCBI WGS metagenome assembly MDTE01 (sample SAMN05326651, study PRJNA326480) | marine metagenome | isolation source: seawater | place: Indian Ocean: Red Sea | collected 2010
CAGGTCGCCGAGATGGCGGCCCGTCACCCGAAACTCCGTGTCGTCATCGATCATTGCCTCAACATCGTCGCCGACGACACGCTCGACGCCACCGTCGAGGACATGAAGGACCTCGCTCGCTTGCCGAATGTCCACGCCAAACTCACGTTCATTCCCACCGGCACCAAGGCCGGATACCCCGGCAAAGACCTCCACGCGGCGTGCCACGAGGTCATCAAGGCGTTTGGCGCCAATCGCTGCGTCTGGGGGAGTGACTTTCCGTGCGAGTTGTGGCTCAAGACTCACAAGATCACCTACAAGCAACACCTCGACATCTTTCGCCACGAACTCGGTCTCGATGCCGCAACCAAGCGAGCGATCCTGGGCGGCACGGCGATGAAGCTCTGGTTCGGCGAGAGACCGAAGAAGACGTAGCCACTCTGGTCACAGATTGGACGAGCAACCAGTGACCCCCTGAAGTGTCACCACTTCAGCTACATGGGCACACCACCACGGCGCACCTGGTTCACGCCGACAGGTCCTCGCGAACCAGGTGCGCCGTGTCGTTGTAGCTGTCGAGCACCGCTCCGGCGGCCGAGACCTTCAGCTGGCTGACCGACGTGTTGTAGAGATCGCCCAGCCACTCGTTGCCGACGAACGGTCGCCCGAGAAAGGCCGAGACAAGAACAGGCTTGAACATCCCGTGCGTGATCGCCGCCACCTTGACAGTCGGATCACCAAATCGCTGCACGAGTTCTCCTGCCAGCCACCTGGCCCGCTTTTCGCACGCTTCGGGTTTCTCCCACGACTTCCGCTTCCACCATCCCTGTTCATCCACAGCATCGGGCAGTTCCCAGTTCCCAAACTCGTCGAGAATCTCCTGGCGGGACAGTCCGGGCTGGCCGACATAAACAGCCGGCTCCGGCCCCTCCTGGCAGCCCCCTTGCTCATGCAGGTCCACGAGAATCTCGGGCCGCAACCCAGTCGCATCGGCCACAGCCGCCGTCGTCTCGAGCGTCCGCCGGAACGCACTGGTCAGCAACACGTCCGGCTCCCACTCGGCCAGCCGGGCTGCCAGGAAACCGGCCTGCCTGCGTCCCAGTTCCGTGAGTCCCGGGTCGGCGGTTCTCTGTTCTTCGGGAAGCGAATTATTGACCGATTGTGCATGCCTGATCAGTAGCAACGGCATGATCAGCCACCCTCCGGCACAAGCCGCTGTGTGGTCACACCCTCGACCTCTTGCCCCAGTGGCACAAACCGCAATCGGCCTGCCAGCCAGTCGTCGTACTGGTCGCTGTAGTGAGGGCTGCCCGGTTGCCCGGACTGGCCCTGTCCGTCAACCGTCCAGAGCCCCGCGGGGTCGTCACCGAGATCCACGACATGGCGATAGCCGGCCCCGCTGGCCGCTTCCCAGTCGGGCCCCAGTCCGGTGTTGCCCACGGTGGTCATGTCTCCCCTGACACCAGCCCCTCCATGATCAAGCAGCGTCGACAGGTCACCGCGGCCGCCGAGCACATGCCGCAACGGCATCAGGTGCAGCCGTTCCCATGTCCACTCAGACAGCTCGCCGCCAAACCGGTCTTCCAGGTAGCCGACAGTCTCGGCCATGCTGGCCATGATCGCCTGGCATCGCGTCTCATCAGAATCAAACCACCCGTTGGGGTCTGCAGCCAGCAACCGACTGGCGGCCGGCTCGATCCCCTTGCTCATCAACTCGATCTCATCCTCATCGAATCTCACCTCGGCCACACGTCGCGCCCAGGCCCGGAAGAAGACGTTGAAGAGCGTCGCTCCGACCGACTCGGGCAGGCAATCGCCGTCCCAGGAGCCGAGCACGTCTCGAGCCGCCAGCACCGACGGGTCTTCGCTGCCAGACAACACCTCGACCAGTGGCCCCAGGCACTCCACCGCCCGACCAGACACCGCATCAAGTTGCATCCTGGCAAATTCGTTGCGATCAACTGGTCCCGAATGCGACTCGAAAATCGATCGAATCCGGCGCCCTCGGTGACCGCTCGACCAACAGCCGAACATCCGGTACGGATAGCTGTCATCGGTGATCCTGTGATTGGCACTCCCGAGCCAACCCCGCTCGGGATCCACGGCGTGCGGCATCGCCTCATACGGAATCAACCCCACCCAGGCGTCCTCTGGGTCCCAGCCGCGTCGATAACCGCGACACAGGGCCTTACGGTACGGCACGCGTCCCGTGCTCTGCATCGCGATGGTCCCGGCCGTGTCTCCGATCGCGAGCACGAATGTCGGAACGTGCCAGGGCTTCATCACCTGGCGGAATTCCGAGACCGTCTGCGCACGGTCCATCGCCTGCATCGCCTCGATCCAGCCGCCACCATATGCTCCCAGCCACTTGAGCGACACAGGCCCCGTGCGGTCAGCCGGAGGCGGCAACAACTCGTCGACGATGGGGCCGTTACGAGAGAACCTGACCTCGAGTTCCACGTCCTCAGCATCCCGCACGCCGATCGTCTCGACCAGGGATCGCGCCGGTTCATACACCTCGTCAAACTCGAAGCAGTCGGGGTGCTCCGCGTCCGTCCGCTCCTGGTACAAGTCGCGTTGTGAACAAATGTTGTTCGTGATGCCCCACCCCACCCCATTGGTGCGACCAAACATCACGGCCGGGATTCCGACGTAAGCCATGCCCGCCACGTCGAAAGAACCGCCGCAAAGATGCACTTGGTACCAGCAGCTGACGGCCTCGAACGCAATGTGCGGATCACTGGCCACCAGCGGGCTTCCCCCCACCGTGCGGGACCCTGCTGCCACCCAGTTATTACTCCCACTGGCCTGGTCCGGATCCCCCACCGAGGCACCGACCGGATCGGTCGGTAAAGAGTCACCCGCAGGATCACCTGCCGGCGGAACCTCCCAGATCCCTGCCGGAAGAATCGCCTCCTGCTCCTCCTCACCGCAGAGGTAATCGTCAAGTAGAGCGCCATCGCCCAGGCGGCGGCGTGCCAATTCCGGCATCACGATGATCGGAAACCGACCCGTCAGGTACCAACGGAATTCGGTTTCGATCGCCACCAGGTCGCGCCCCGTGAATGGTTCGGGCCGATAGTCGAGGAGATCGAATTCCACCGGCCACTCCGATTCGCCGATGCCACCGATCACCGCATTGATGCCCCGGGCAAAGGCCTCGGTCAGGACACGCGTCTCTTCCGGCATCTCGGCCAGTTGCGCCTCGGCAATCCGGTTCAGTCCAACCGTCCTGGCCACGCGGTCCATCTCGAGCCCATCAGGACCAAGAATCTCCGCGAGTCGCCCCAGGCCTTTCCTTCTCAGGTAATCGAGCTGAAACAGCCGGTCCTGCGCCATGGCCATTCCGAAACCGAAAAAGAGATCCTCGTCGTTGTCGGCCAGTACGTGAGGTATCCCGCGGCCATCACGGACAATGCGGACCTCTGACGACACACCGGTCGACACAGCACCGTCGACCTTCGAGACGCGAGACGACAACTGCTCCTGCCACCAGGCTTCAAAGTCGCCCTCGCTCCATCCCGCATCAGCCGCCACTTTGTCGATTGGCTCGCCTGAACCGAGTCTCTTCAGCACGTCTCGTTCGTTCATCTCAACCATCCCGGTTGTTCGACTTGTCTAATTGGTGCTTGCTTCGTCCCGGCCTGCCGGCCGCCGCAGCGAACCAGGCTCAGCCGGAGTCGCCATCCCTTCCAGCACCCCGGCCACCACTTCTGCGTACCAACCCAGTCCCCGCTGTGACGGGTGATGGTCATGTGGAAGCAGAAACAGCCGGCCTGGCTGAACCGGCACCGTGCCGCGTTCGATCAGGCTTGTGACTGGAACCCCTACGAGTTGCTCGAGACTTGTCAACAGCGCCCGCTGCTGACCGTTCGCCAGGTATGTTCCTGCGGCCATCTCCTCGTGCTGAGGCAGATGGACCAGGACGACGGTCGCCTCCAGCGCCCTCAATTCCTCCACTGCTCGGACCAGTTGAGCATCCCGGCGAAAATCACGCCATGAAAATCGCGGCGTGGCAGCAATGCCCTCGATCCCGAAAAACGGGTCACCGAACACGAGACGGTTGTAAAGGAACGATGAAGAGGTCGAAGCATAGTCGATTCGGCGAGGATTATCTCTCTTGCGAGACGCGAACCGTCCGACGAGTTCCTTCAGCAACGGATCTCCCGTGCCCCCATCTCCGACGACCCGGCGGCACCATGCCGCATCGATTCGCTCGTCGTAGAATTCGGACATCGACAGCCAGCCGGCATCATGTCGTGCCAGCCGGGTCTCCAGCCGTTCGTCACCATCCACCCGGATGGTCTTCTGCCAGAAACGGCTCCTGTTCAGATCATCAGTGATCAGCGCCACCACGATCACGTTGTACCGACGATTGCGTGCCTCAGCCACTGCTGTCTCGAGCATCTGCATGACCCCGTGACCGCTTCGAGCACGATTGACGACGGCCACAACTCCAGGCAGCCGACCGTCCAGTTCCCGCTCCAGCAACATGGGCCAGGTTGAGCCTCCCCGCTGGATCTCGCTAAAGGAATCACCGACGACCAGGACACGCGTCCCGGCGGTCTCGAATCTCGACTCTGCCGCACCGACTGCACCCGCTTCATTGGTTGTTCGCTCGATGACCAGCACCGCCCGTCCGTTGGCGACCCGGACGCCAACCACATCGCGATGAGGATGATGTCGATAGCCTGATACCGGGTCCTCGACAACAGTCGCCTCGCTCCAGGCATGAAACGTCGTCCCGATGCCAACAGGGAGTTCTCCCACATCCATCGCCAGCTTGATGCGGTATCCCACCTCGGCAACCAGCAAGCCGACAAGACCTCCGACGACGAGCACCATGAGGCGAAACCGCCATGCCCTGCGGGCAGGTGGTTTCGGTGCCTCACCCACGACTGCTGGGCAGTCAGTCGAATCCGACCGGCTCACGGAGACGTCTCCCGATCGAGTCCCAGCGACTCTCGAATCGGAGGCCACGCCAGGACGCTCGCGGCGATCACCCTGTGCCCCGCGGCATTGCAATGACCATCCTCGATGTGAAACGTCGGATCGCCGTGATCACGGAATGCTGGTGCGAGATTCAGCAGTGCTGTTCCGGTCTCCGAAGACCACTCCTTCAGCAGCTCCAGCGTCCGCCCCTTCTCTTCGAGCCAATGCTCGTGGACAGAGAATCCCAGTTGCTGCTGAAACTCGTGGGCCTCGGACGAAACCTGGGACGCATCAGGGATCACTGCCAGCACGAAGCGACCGCCGTCAGAGACCACCGCCGTCCGGATCTTCTCCAGGTGCCGTCTCGTCCGGTCCCACGCTCGCGCCTCAAATGCCGCGTCCGGATCCACGCTGTTCCTAAGTCGATCCGGATCGAGGCAGGCTTGTAGGTAGCGATAGGCTGGCAGCCCGCCCGATTGCGCCTTGTCGCGAATGGCTCTCGGAAGAGCCCGGTACCTCTTTTCAGCAACAGCGGGATCGAATCTGGAGGACAACGCTTCGCGACGTATCCAACCGACCACCTCCGCTTCACTCCTCGGTCCCTCGCCGTCAAGAGCACGGGCCCGACGCTTCCAGATCGCCAACTCCATGTACATGTTGGGACACCAACCGAAGGCGAGCCTCCGTAAGAGGCCCCTGGGGCGCCAGCCCATCCACTCCTCGTCCGTCTTTTCATCAACGACTTCAGCGAGGTCATTGCCGAGATAGTACACCAGCATCACGACGTCGCCTCGGTAGGCTCGCCCCACCTGTTCGTAGATCGTCGACTCACGAACCGTGCTCGTGCCGGCCCGACCTAGATTGACGACGTCGACAGAGCGATCGGCCACTTTCTCGGCAATGATTTCCGTGAACACCTCGTCGTCTGCGACGCCGACACCCGCCACGAATGAGTCACCGAGCACGACAAGACGCTGATCGGTCACGCGAGCGGACACATCAACGTGCCGCCCTCGGAACCCGAGTGGATTGGTCCGAAACACGTAGTCGAACTCGTCACTGCTGTGCACGACCTCAGCGGACGGCTCCAGCCTCAGCAGATGACGCCGCTCGGAATCTGCCAGGACACCGAGCAGCCAGTCGCCGGCTTTGGCAGAGAAGACCAGCACCAGCAGACTCAGCAGGAATCTTCGGCACAGCCCGCCCCATCGACGTCGCCGCAACCTCACAGCGTCCACTGGTTGGTCCGTTTCGGTCTCGCTCGGCACCGGAAAACAACTCCCTCGTGATCGCCCGCGGCATCGTATGACGGGATGGCTCGAGCACGCAACCAGTCTTTGCAGACGCCGCCGCCGATCAATACGCCTCGTCCCATCCGGCCGCTTGTGGTAAATCCTGCCCCCTCCGCCCTCTTCTCCAGCCCCGTCATTTCCAACCTCTTGCTCCGTCCCAGGCTATGTCACGTCGACTGACACTTGTCATCCATTCACTCGCCCAGGGCGGCGCCGAACGCGACATGGCCCACCTGGCAAGGTGCTGGGCCGACCGCGGCGACGATGTTTGCCTGGTCACGCTGGACTCGGTCCAACAAGATAGCTTTCCGCTTGGTGAAAACATCGATCGTGTCGGATTGGGGCTTGTTGGCGAATCACGAAACTTCTTGCATGCACTGCGGAACAACCGCCAGCGGATTCGGGCGCTGCACGATGTCCTCAAGTCCCGGTCTCCTTCGACGATTGTCAGTTTCGTCGACCAGATGAACGTGCTGACGATCAAGGCCGCCCGGGGACTCGATGACCCGGTCATCGTCTCCGAGAGGATCGACCCGAGACATCATCGTCTTGGCCGCGTCTGGAAATGGCTGCGCCGGTCGACATATCCACACTGCACGTCCCAGGTCGTCCTGACCCGACCGGTGCGAGAGTGGTGCCGCCAGCTCGCACCCCACCGCCCTGTCCATGTCGTCCCCAATCCTGCCCGGCGTCCCGAAATTGGGCAGGCTGCCAGCACACCCCGGCCAGACTTGGGACACACTGCCCCCGACGCGAGAACCCTGATCGCCATCGGACGATTGCACCCGCAGAAGGGATTTGACCGACTCATCCCGGTCTTCGCGAGATTGTCCACACTTCATCCCGATTGGCATCTCGTCATTCTCGGTGAAGGCGAACAGAGGGCAGAACTTGAAGCTCTCGTCACAACGTTCGCCCTCGACGATCGTGTCCACCTGCCAGGCTGGATCCCCGATGTGGCCGACGAACTCTCGAGGGCGGATCTCTTCGTGCTCCCGTCTCGATTCGAAGGCTTCGGCAACGTCGTCGCCGAAGCCCTCGCCTGTGGCGTCCCTGTCGTGACATTCGATTGCCCAAGCGGTCCTGGCGAGATCGTTCGCCACGACATCGACAGCCTCGTTGTACCTCCCGATGATCTCGATGGTCTCGAGTCCGCCCTGTCTCAATTGATGACCGATGACCAGCTGAGACAACAGATGGCCGATCGGGCTCCGGAAGTTCTCGATCGATTCAGTGAATCGAGATTCTTGGCCCAGTGGGATGCTGTCCTCGATGGCGACAGCGAAGAAGCAGTCGATCGTCTGCTTGAACAGTCCCCGTAGCCGATCTGGTGACAGATGGGAGGAGTCACCAGAGCCCCACTTGACGTGTGACCATTTCAGCTACGTCTCGAAGTTTCAGCTGCGTCACGAAGCCCAACTGTCTCGTATTCCCGCAAATTCACCGACCGCAATCAAAATACATCACAATGCTCAAGAGCCGGTATTTGCAGGCAGTTTCAGGCCATTTTCCTCTCCAGACCTGCTACCCCTCAGAGATTTCTCCAACGTCGCCCTCATGGCGCGCATAGGATCCGGCACACGTCCGATTTCCGGGCGAGACAACGGGCGGGCCTCCCGAGAATCACAGCTATGGACATTTATCTCCCCACGCAGGCCGAAATTCGCAGGCAATGCCACGAAATCCGGTCGACGTGGACGCCACGCGAGTTGATCAAACGGTCGAGCGAACCTGAGCCGACCGGATGGATGCCGCCGGGTACCGATCGCCCTCTTAACAGCCGAGCCCGAGGCCAACAGCGAGTCACGAGCGACGATTAGTACCGGCTATCACGCCGCTCAATCCGAAAAGTCGTACTCGTCGATGTTCCCGGCATCAAAGCGGAGCGGGTCTGAGAGGATGAGCATCGTCTTGTCGTTGTTGCTGAGACGCACCGGTCCGTAACCCTGTAGCTCGGTCCCGGACGCGATCGGCTTTCCGTCCACCAGGGCGTGAGCCACGCGGACTGTCAATTCACCGAGCGCTCTGGGGTCCCAGAGATAGAACGCCTCCAGGACGTCATCCTTGATGTAGGCACGCATTTCCTCGGGCATCGAGTTTCCGGTCAACGCGACCTGTCCCACACGGCCGGTCCGCTTCAAGGCCTCGGCAGCCCCCGGCACCGAGTTGGAATCAAAGGCGATGATGCCCTTGAGATCAGGGTGCTTGTTCAGCAGGGTCTCGACCTTCTGACGAGCCACTTCCACGTTCTCCTGCGTGACAACCGTGTCAACCAGTTCCATCTTCGGGTAAGCGGTCTTGGCCTTCGCTTCGGCAAATCGTCGCCACGTATTGAGATTCGCAGCATCGAGGCTGGCAATGGCGATGGCCCATTTTCCTTCCTCGTTCATCTGCCGGGCGATCTCGTCGATCAGGCTCTCGCCCAGTTCCTGATCGTCTACCTGGTTGACCATCAGGGATCGACCGCAGTCCGGCGAATCGGTATCCCAGCAGATCACCTTGATGCCCCGCTGCTGTGCCTTCTGAACAAACCTCTTCACGGTCTTGGGCTGATTCGGTGCGATGCAGATCGCATCGACGCCCTGCCGGATCCAGGTTTCAATGAATTTGTTCTGCTCCGAACCACTCGGTTCGGTCGGCCCGTCGTAGATCAGCGTCACACCCAGTTCATCGGCCGCCTTCTGAGCCCCACGGCGGCATGCGGCGAAATACTTGATGTTGACCAGCTTGGGCAACACGGCGATGACGATCTCTTCCTTCTTCGTGCCGCCTGCCTGGTCGGCATGACCTGTATCGGTCGCAGTTGGCGTCTGCCCTCCACCGCATCCCGCCACCAGGGTGCCAGACAGCACTGCCGCCAGCGTCAGCAGACACCATGCTCGAACACGCATCTCACACCTCGAAAGTCTTTGCGAATCTGGAGAGATCACTGGTCGCGATTCCGACAAGTCACCAGCCACACAACGTAGCGAAACTGGTCACAGTTTCGACAGGCCACCGGCGACCGTCCGCGTTGTTAGCAACGCGGCAACATTGTGACACCAGTGCCTCAGGGCCGTCTCACCCGCGAGTTGAGCCACACCCCCACCACCAGCAGCAAGCCCAGCAGCAAGTACCTCAGGTGGCTGATTTCAAACGGCAGGTGCTGGTCGCTCCATCCCTTCGCCTCTCTCAAGCCGTCATCCAACACCGCCACCAACAATGCACCGAGCACTGATCCCAGGATCGATCCACGGCCTCCTTCGACCCGGGTGCCCCCCAAAACGACTGCAACGATGACCTTGAGTTCCAGGCCTGTCGCGGTGCTGGCATTAACCGCTCCGTTCCTGGCCGTGAAACAGATGGCAGCCACCCAGGCCAGGACTCCCATGACCGCATAAGTCTCGAGCAGCCGCCGGTCAATGGGGACGCCGGCATACCGTGCGGCAACGCGGTTGCCGCCCAACAACATCGTCTCGCGTCTCCAGCGTGAACGGCTCCAGCCCCCCCCTCCGACACCTGCCACCAAGAGCACGACGACAAGTGTCCCCGTGAATCCGCCAAGCCACTCGTAACCTCCGACATCAAAGAACGGAGCCCGTTCGGCGTCTCGCATGACCACCTGGCACAAGCCCCGATAGAAAATCATTGTTCCCAGCGTGGCGACGATCGGCGGCACATCCAGCCGTGCGACGAGAGCCCCGTTGACCAGTCCGAGCACCAGACCAACCAATAGCCCCAGGGGAACCGCGGTGAACCAGAAGGCCGAGTCGCCATCGAAGCTCGACATGACGGCTGCGACCAGTGCCAGCATGGAACCCACCGACAGGTCAATCCCGGCGGTCACCAGCACCAGCGTCATGCCCACCGAGAGGACCAGTACCGGCGCCAGCCCGGGCACGAGATCAAGGAACTTGAGTTCCAGGTAGCTCGCAATCGCACTGACGCTCGACACGTCAGCACCGCTGACCGACGCGAAGATGGTCAATTCCCCAACCAGCAGGCCCAGCAGCACCGCCACTCTCACTTCAACTCCTCCATGCGGTTGGCCGCGCGGTGCAGCACGCAATCGAATCCGATCACTCCAAGGATCAGGGCGCCCTCGAAGGCCTGCCTCGCGTGCGGGTCATCGAACGCGTAGATCAGGGCCTGGCGAGCGAGGTAAAGAAAGAGCACACCGAGCAGTGTCCCCCGGAAACTCCCCTCACCTCCAAAGATGTTCGTTCCGCCCAGGACGACCGCCGCGATCACTGAGAGTTCAAATCCCAGTGCCATCCTGGCCGGGTCAATCGTCTGCTGGTTCGAGACGTACAGCACCGCCCCCATGCCAAGATAGAGCCCGGCAAACAGAAACGCGCTGACGGTCAGCCAGCCGAGGTTCAACCCGTGCAACCGGCAGGCTGATGGGGAGCTGCCACACGCGAGCCAGAGTCGAGGCAATCGCCCCAGCATCTCGGCCACCACGGCCACACCGGCAGCCAGAAACAGGATCCAGGCGGCCCAGTCTCGTCCCGGGACTCGAAACACCTCCTCGGGAACAGTCAGATTTCCGTCGAACCCGGGCACGCCCACGTTGACAAGCACCAGGGCCAGGCCACGATAGGCCGCCAATCCCGCCAGTGTCACGATCAGGGCCGGGATCCCCAACCAGCGCGACAGCAACCCGTTGGTCGCCACCAGCCCACCGGCTGCGAGTAGACACGCCCCGAAGCAGACCACGGGAGGGGCGCCGTGAGAATACCCCATCGCAAACGTCGCTCCGCCAACAGCCATCACGCTGCCGATCGACAGGTCGATGGCGCCCGTCCAGATGATCGCGGACAGTCCCACAGCCGCCAGCATCTCCGGCGCAATATTCCGCGGTGTGTCGGCCACGACGGTCCCCAGCCGGGCGAGGGCCCCCGCCCAAGTGTCACCAGGCAACAGGCAAGCCAGGATGAACCCGAGCAGGAAGATGTTGCCAGCCACCAGCCACAGCATGCGGCGGCGGACGATCGCGGTCGCTCGAGCCATCCTCATGGGCTCGCTCCCGCCAACCCGGTGGCCGCCTCGAGCACCGTCGCCTCGGTCAGGTCATCCCCCGCTAACTCCGAAACGATCCGACCCCGGTTCATCACCAGCACCCGATCGCTCATGGCCACCACTTCCGGCAGATCGCTGGAAATCAACAGGATCCCGGCCCCTCTCGCAGCCAGGCGATGGACCGTCGCGTGGATTTCCGCCTTGGCACCCACGTCAACGCCTCGGGTCGGCTCATCCAGCAGCAGCACGGTCGGATCTCGGGCCAGCCAGCGAGCCAACAGGGCCTTCTGCTGGTTTCCACCGCTGAGTGTCCCGACCTCCTGGGATGGGTTCTGACACCGAATGTCATGGGCCAAGATCAACCGTTCCACGTCCTCCCGCTCTCGCCGCCGCGACATCAGCCCCCATCGAGAGAGCCGGTCACGGATTCCGATCGCCAGGGTCGATGCCACGTCATGGTCCGCCACCAGCCCGTGACGCTTGCGTTCCTCCGGCAGGTAAACCAGGCCAGCCTCCAGGGATTCCCATGGAGACGTCGGATTCCACGCGCTGCCCATGAGATGCATCGAACCGGAGTCAGCCGAGTAGAGTCCGAAGACGGCCCGTGCCAGTTCAGACCGGCCCGCTCCCACCAGGCCAGCCAGCCCGACCACCTCACCCTCCCGCACCTCCAGGGAGACGTCTTCGAACATTCCCGCGCGGCTCAGGTGATTGAGCTCCAACACCACATGACCACCGTCGTCCTGGGACTTCCGATCGCAAATGTCGACGGGCTCGACCGATCGTCCCACCATGTGCTCAACCAGCGTCCGTCCATCCAGGTCTTCCCTGGAGGCCAACTCGACCAGTCGACCATCTCGCAGCACGGCGACCCGATCGGAGATTTCCAGCACCTCGTCCAGCCGGTGAGACACATAGATGACCGAGACACCCTCATCACCCAGGGTCTTCAAGTGATCGATCAGGCGACGCGCATCTGGTGCCGCGAGGCTCGCCGTCGGTTCATCCAGGATCAACAGTTGCGCGTTGCGGGCCAATGCGGCAGCGATCGCCACGAGCTGCTTCTCGACTGCGGTGAGGCGACGGAATTCCGTGTCGACGGCCACCGCACATCCGGCGCGGTCGAGCCGACGACGGGCTTCAGCGTACAAGGCGCCCCAATCGACCTTGCCCCAACGACCCCGTGGCCACGGCTCGCCGAGCAGCATGTTTTCGGCCACGCTCAAGTGGCCGCAGTAATCCAGTTCCTGGTGAATCGTCGCAATGCCCAGGTCGATCGCCGCCTTCGGTGATTCGAATTGCAAGGACCTGCCCTGCCACGAAATCTCCCCCGCATCGGGTTTCAGCACGCCGCTGACCAGGCGGATCAGCGTCGATTTTCCCGCCCCGTTTTCTCCCACCAGGCCCAGGACCTCGCCCGTCCCCACGGACAGGTCGATCGGGTGCAGGGCGGGTACACCACCGAACGACCGGCAAATCCCGGTCAGTGAGAGCACGCGCCGCGAAGGGGCGTCGGCAGTTTCAGTCGGCATGGAACCAGCTTACGCCCTCCTCACATGGTCGCAAAGTGGCACGGCCACCCTCATCAAGTCACAATGGCGTCCCACACTGCGGGCCCAATCACCATTCACTTGTCAGCCTGCTCCCTGTTCCACTCCGATCCCAGGCCGCTTCCCTTGCCCGACCACGACGCGATCATCATCGGTGGAGGCCACAACGCGCTGGTGTGCGCGGGATACCTCGCACGATCCGGCCTCGACGTTGTCGTTCTCGAACGACGCGACTTTGTCGGCGGAGCGACAGCAACCGAAGAGCTCTTTCCCGGCTATCGCGTCTCCTCGTGTTCCTACATCTGCCACTTGCTGCAGTCCCGGGTGATCGACGATCTCGAGATGAGGCGGTACGGCTTCGACGTGATTGGCCTCGATCCCGAGCCCTTCCAGCCATTCCCCGACGGGCGACGGCTCTGTCGCTGGCACTCGATGGAGAGAACCCAGGCCGAGCTGGCGAGTTTCTCGCTGAGGGACGCTGCCGCATTGCCCGAGTGGCATGCATTCTGGCGCCGGGCTTCCGAGATCGTCTATCCGTGGTTCCTCAAACCACCGCCGACACTCGACCAACTCAAGGCATCCGTCGCAGGCACCGACAACGCCGCGTTTTTCGATCGCCTGCTGACCGTGAGCATGGGCGAGGTGGTCCGTGAGTTTTTCGAGGACGAGGCGGTCCGCGGCTCGTTCCTGTCCGTCCAGGATGTCGGCAATCCGGAAGCACCCGGGGGCGCATTCTGCTACACGCACATTCGCTGCGATGCGTTCAGCCGCCCCGAGGACGTGGGGATCGTGCGGGGTGGCATGGGGATGATTGCTCGATCCCTGGCCGACTCGGCCACGGCCAACGGGGCAACGATTCGAACCGGAACTGTCGTCGATCAGATCCTGCTTCGTGACCAGACCGCGATCGGAGTGAAACTCGAGGACGGAACAGAATTGACCGCCTCCCGGATCATCTCGGGAGCCGACCCGAAACGCACGCTGCTCGGTCTGGTCGGCCCCGACAACCTGCCCCCCAACAGCGTCGGTCCCGCCCGCCGGCTCAAGACCCAGACCGCCTACCTCAAGTTTCACGCGGCCCTGAACCGCCTGCCGGACTTCAGCCGCTATTTCCCAGATGGCTACGATCCTCGATACGTGGCGAGCATGAAAATCTGTCCGTCGATGGAGTACTACCAGGCTGCCTGGAACGATGCCGCCGCTGGACATCCCGCCCGCCAACCGGTGATGGAGGTGCAGATCCCGTCTGTGCTTGATGACTCACTGACGGAACCAGGCCATCACGTGATGTCGATCTGGGGCCTCTACGCGCCGGTCCGTCCCAGCCAGGGCAGCTGGGACGAGATCAGGGAGCAGGTGGGCGAGAGCCTGCTGGACACGCTCTCCGTCTATGCTCCAGACCTGAGAGAGTGTCTCGTCGACTGGTCACTCTTCACACCGGCCGATCTCGAACGCCGCGTCTGGCTGACCGATGGCAACATCAGGCATCTCGACATCGTCCCCGACCAGTATCTCGACCAGCGACCGATGTCGGGCTGGTCTGGCTATGGCACGCCGATCAACGGCCTGTTTCTCTGCGGGGCCGGTACACACCCCGGTGGCGAGGTCACGGGCGCCTGTGGTCATAACGCCGCGCAGTTGATCCTCTCAAGCCTCTAGTTTCCCTTTTCCTACTCAAACACCAAGAGCCACCGACACCATGGACATCCGTGATTACCGGGCCATCGACGTCCACGCCCACTACGGCAGCTATCTCCGTGCCGGCAACACCGATCTGCAAAATGAGATGGCCACCGGGGATGCCGAGACGGTGGTGGCGAGAGCCCGGCGGGCCCGGACCGACTGGACCGTCGTCTCGCCCTTGCTCGGACTGCTGCCACGCGGAGAGGCGGATGCGGCCGAGGGGAACCGCGAAGCGTCGCGTATCATCCCCCAGACCGACGGATTGCTGCAGTGGGTGATCATCGATCCGCTGCGACCGGAAACCTACGAGCAGGCCATCGACGCACTGCCAGAGGCTCACTGCATGGGGATCAAGATTCACCCCGAGGAGCACGTCTATCCGATCAGCGAACACGGAGACGCCATCTTCTCATTCGCCGCTGAGCACCGTGCCTTCGTCCTGGTCCACAGCGGCGATCCGTACAGCCTGCCGGATGACTTTCTCGTTTTTGGCGAACGCTACCCGGAAGCGACGATCCTGCTCGCGCACCTGGGCAACGGAGGCGGAGCGGGCGGAGATCCGACCACTCAGGTCCGAGCGATCCAGGCGTCGACCCAGGGCAACCTCTACGTCGACACCTCCAGTGCCCGCTCCATCATGCCGAAACTCGTCGAGTGGGCGGTCGAAGAAATCGGGGCCGACCGAATCCTCTACGGCACCGACACGCCGCTTTACTCCGCCGAAATGCAGCGAGCCAGGATCGACCACGCGGAGATTTCCGAGGCCGACAAGAAACTCATTCTCAGGGACAACGCCGTCACCCTGCTCGACCTGCCGACCTCAAACCAAGGACAACCCGCCTCGTGAATTGCCACACGATGACAAGGCTCCACCGCTTGCTCCTGGCGACACTCGCGCTGCTTCTGGTCACGGCCAATCCGGCCGACGCTCTGCAGCAAGACAAGTCGGATCGGACCACACCTCACACCAAGGCCAAGGCCAGGAACAAGCCCGGACTCAAGTCACTGGCCCCCAAGCCGATCCCACTTGACCAGGCGAAGCAGCGGGCACGGATGCTGCACGACATCTACGAATCCACGCTGCTGAGCATGCACCGACACTATTTCGAACCGGGCAAGCAGCAGCCGATACCCTCCCGCGCGATGGAGGACGTATTTTACACCGGCAAGCGACGCTGGGGAGTGACCGCCAGGTGGTTGGCGGTGTCCGCGCAGGCCATGAACATCGACCACAAGCCCAGGACGCCATTTGAGAAGGCGGCCGTTCGACAGCTGATTTCTGGCAAGAAAACGCACGAGGAGGTCCGGGACGGCATCTATCGGATGGCGGCCCCGATCGTCCTGTTCGCCAACTGCATTCGCTGCCACACGACGAGAAACAAGCGTCCCATCGCCGGCATCGTGCTCAGCCTGCCGGTCACGACCGACTGAATCGCACGCCGCCCTTGGCAGCCGCCCGGGTCATCGATGCGAAGCACTCGTCGCAGGCTGTCTCGAACTTCATGTTCGTGAAGCACTCGACAGAGGCACTCGCGGTGAATCCCGACGCCTTCAGACCGCGGAAGATTCGGTCGTAGGCCAGGACGCCCCGCCCCGGCAACAGGTGCGTCCACTTCGGGTACGTCCCCTTGTGATCCTTCAGGTGCGAGTGAACGATCTGCTTGGCAAACCGAGTGGCCATCTTCGACGGGTCGACACCCATCAAGGTCAGGTAGCACGGATCGAAGTTGATCCCGAAGAACTCGTTGTCGACGTCGTCAATCAGACGCTGATGCTCATCGGGGCTGTTGTTGATCCACGTCGGCCAGATCCCGTCCACTGCCACGTGGACATGCTTCGTCGCCGCGTAGTCGCACGCGCGGCGAATCGCCGCGACCGTCCGTTTCCACTCGACCTTTCGGTCGACCCCCTCGTGATATCCGCCCATGTGAAACGTGACCACCGGGCAGCCGAGATCGGTGGCCAGGTCCACGGTGCCAATCAGGTCGAGCGGTTTCTGCTTCGGATCCGACAGCGATGTCGTCAGCTCCGCGTGCGTGATGATGGCCTCGACGCCGAGCTTCAACCGCTCGGCCGTCCGACGCGTCAACTTGCGTCGCGAAGCGTCGAACGAACGTGGGTCGGCAGAATTGCCATTGGTTCCCGAGACGTCGATCCCCGAGTAGCCGGTCTTGGCGATCCGCTCCAGGCAGGGGACGATCGGCATCTTCAGCCGATCGGTGTAACTGTAGGTGTAAAATGAAAGTCGCATCATGCCCTTCCCACACTGACTTCTCTCACCATTCAGGGTACGATCATCCCGCGCCGGTCGCAAATCGGCTCGCGGTCAACTTTGCCCCTGCCAGAGGATCCCGTTCGATGACCACGCTGGTTGCTCCCACCGAGGATCCCGCTCACTACGCCGAGACGTTTGCCACAGATGGCATTCTCGTCGTTGACCCACTCGTCAGCCCCGATGAGGTGGCGGCATTGAGAGAGCGGACCGCCGAGATCGCAGATGGTCACGTGGCCTACCCGGATGAGCATCTTGAGCGAGAACCGGATGCTACCGAACTCTCCCTGGCCAACCTTCGGAAGATCAACCATTTCCATCTCCACGATGACGTCCTGGGCAGGCACGCCGCGCACGAGGCGATCCTGGACGTGGTCGCCGCGCTGATCGGACCCGAGATCAAAGTCTTCGGCAGCCAGCTCTTCATGAAGCCGCCCGGCGGGGTCGAAAAGCCCTGGCACCAGGACTCCGCCTACTTTCCGCTCGACCCGCAATTGGTTGTCACCTGCTGGACAGCACTGGATGAGGTCAACATCGAAAACGGCTGTCTCCATGTCGTCGTCGGCAGCCATCGCGAGGGGATCATCGAACACAGCCAGGAATGGATGATCGGCGAGCGGAAAGACATGCAAGTACCGATCGACGACATTGATGCGTCTCGCTCACGGGGCATCACCCTGTCGGCCGGCGGGTGCTCATTCCACCACGGTGTCCTGCTCCACCGATCGGGTCCCAACCGGACCGAACACTCGCGGAGAGGCCTCGCCGTCCACTACGTCCCCTGCGAGACTCGCTGGATCGGCCCGCCCGAGGACGAACCGCCGATGCCGGTCGTGCGGTCGTGACTCGCCTTCATCTGCATCCGGCGTAACCAATCTGGTCTCAGATCGGGCGAACAACCAGCGACTCGGTTACCCCTTCTTCACCGTCACGCCGATGATCCGGCAATTGGGCAGGGCCGCCTGGAGCTGACGCACCGCGCCGGGCCTCATCTTCGTTTCGCTCAAGTCCAGCTCACGCAGGTTTGACAACCCACGCAGATGCCTCAACCCGGAATCGGTAATTGGCGTCCGCGCCAGACTCAGCCACTTCAGGTTGCCCAGCCCCTTGACCGCCAGCAATCCCGTATCCGTCACACCGGTTCCAGACAAGTCGAGCCGCTGAAGTGCGGTCAGGCCCTTCAGATGATCCAGGCCGATGTCACTCACCGAGCTGCCGCCCCCCACGTGCAGGTCCGTCAGACCGGTCAACGTCTTGATCGTTTCGAGACCCTTGTCACCCACACCCGACGCCAGCCCAAGTCGCCTCAGCGTCGTCATCGCCTTAAGATGGTCCAGGCCACTGTCGTCGACCAGGGTTCCAGCCAGTTCCAGTTCCTGGAGCTTGAGAGCTGCCAGCGACTCGAGTCCCGGGGCACCGATCTCGGTGTTCGCGAGATCCAGTTTCTTGAGATTGGACAGCGCCTTGAGATGGACCATGCCGTCATCCTTAACCGGCGATTGCGCCAGCCGCAGCTCCACGAGACCAGTGAGCGTCTTGAGTTGCTCGAGGCCCTTGGAGGTCACAGCGGTGCCGGAGAGGTCGAGTTGCTGCAGCACCTTGAGAGTGGCGAGTGCTTCGAGGTTCGTGTCACCGATAGGCGTTCCAGCCAGGTGCAGCGTCTTGAGAGCGGTCAACCCCTTGAGGTGTTCCAGGCCGGTGTCCGTGATGGCCTCCTGCTTCGACAGAAACAGCTGCTGGAGAGTCGTCAGGCCCTTGAGCTTTGCCAGGCCGGCATCGGTCAGATAACGACCTCCAAAATCGAGCACCAGCGGCTTGCCACTCCCATCCATGCGTGCCCGCAAGGCCGTCGCCTTGATCGCTTCGGCCAGGTCGACCGCCTGCTGAGCCGCTCTCGCGGCCTCAACCTTCTTCTTGTCCTTGTCGTCCTTGGCCACCGGCAGAGGATCATTGTCCTCGGCCGCCGCCTCCAGAGCTGCCAGCAACGCATCGACCTTGCTGGCCGTTTCTTGCTGAGCCGGCTTCGGGGCCACCGCGGGCTCGTCGGGCTCCGCGACGACCGCTTCAACCTGAGGGGCCTCGCCGGTGGGATCATCGCCGCAACCGACGATACTGACCACCGCCACGACCGCAATCGCCTGCCAGTTGAGGACACGCCACTCCCATCGGACCTGCCGACTCTGAACCCTGATCATTCCGGTTCCCCTCTCGATCTGCCAACCGACTCGCCAACGTGCCATCGCGGCGACCATACCCCGTTTCAGACTGTCTAGCAAACGAGCCAGCACGCAGACGACGAATCCCCCTGCCACGTCTTCACTTACGTTCGTGGCAGGTCTTCGCAGGGTTGGGGCAGCCAGCCCGATTGACTAGGGTGACCTCGTCAGGCCTCGCGGAAAGAACGGGACATGAGCACATCCGAGACCGAAGTCCAAAACGACGTCACCAATGAGCATGATGCGAAGAGCGGTGACTCAGCCCACAACCATGAAGAATCCAGCTTCGTGGAAACGGCGTTGGAGCTGAGTGGCAAGAGCCAGGAAGAGGCCACCAGGACGGGCGCCATCGATCGGGCGGATGAACAGGTCGAGTCGCTGTTCGACCGGAAATACCAGACGGCAGGGAGCCCGATCCACCAAGCTGTCTGGGATCGTCATCTGCCGACGGAGCTCTTCGCTCGCCCGGACCTGTCCGACAATCCGACGGTCGAACGGGTCATGTCGGCGTCGCTCGAGGTTGTGGCCAGCCGAAAGCTGGACAACACCCTGCTGGGCAAAGACGGGCGAATCACCGACGATGTGCTCGAGGCCCTGTCTGGTGCGGGTTACTGGGGACTCCTTGTACCTGCTGAATACGGAGGGAGCGGCTCGTCGTTTGGTCAATTTGCCAGGTTCCTCAGCCGCATGGCCACGCTCGATGCCACCGTCGCGGGACTGGCCAGCGTCCACGGTTGCATCGGCGCTGTCGACCCATTGATCGGCTTCGGAACTGCAGACCAGAAATCCCGTTACCTGCCTCGGCTCGCGCGAGGTGACCGGATCTCGGCGTTCGCACTCACTGAGCCGGGAGCAGGATCCGACCTGACCGCACTCAGGACGACAGCCGTCCTCGACGGCGACGACTACGTGATCAACGGCGAGAAGCTCTTCATCACCAACGCGATCCCCGGACGGACGATCGGCCTGGTCTGCAAGATCGACAACCGCCCCGCCGTCCTGATTGCCGATCTCCCCTCTGAAGAGAACGAGCAGTTCCAGTTGGTCCCCTACGGGCTGTATGCCCTCAAGCACTCATTCAACAACGGTCTCCGTTTCAGCAACTTCCGAGTCCCCCGTGCCAACCTGCTGGAGCCGTCAACCGGAGACGGTCTGACCATCGCCTACCACGGCCTGAACCGCGGACGTGTTGCGCTCTGCGCCACAGCCGCAGGATCGATGAGAGTCATGCTGGCGGGCATGAAACCCTGGGCCGCCTATCGCAGCACCTACGGGCAGCCGATCGCCCGGCGCGAACTGGTGCAAAGACGGCTTGGCCGTCTCGCCTCGCTCATCGTCGGCTGCGACGCGCTGGTCGACTGGTGCAGTTGGCAGCTCGACGAGGGCTACCGCGGCGAGATGGAGTGCATCGTCGCCAAGATCTTTGGAAGCGAGGCCCAGAAGGACGCCGCGATCGAGCTCTGCATGAAGACCCACGGTGGCCGGGCCTTCCTGCACGGACACATGATCGGCGACAACATCCACGAGTTCCTCGCCCCGTGCATCTACGAGGGAGAAGGCGAGATGCTCGGCCTCGCCTTCCTCAAGTCTCTGGTCAAGGAGCACGGAAGGAAGTTCTTTGAACCGATTGGCCGCCGAGCCGCCTCAGCGGGACTCCAACGTCCCAACCCCGCCAATCCACTTCACGCCTGGACCCTGCGACGCGAGATGGCCTCGTACGCCGCCTGGAAAATCCGCCAGTGGCTCGCCGGTTGGCAGAGACCACGCCTGGACCTCACGTGTCCGCGGCTGGCCAGGCTGGCGAGATTCGCTGCTGACGGACTCCAGTCATCACGACTCCGCATTGACGGCCTGATGGTCCGGCACCAGTTGAAACTCCCCGACCGACAGGTTTCCATGGCCACGCTTTCCCAGCAGATCCAGGACTTCGTCGTGATTCTCGTCTCATCTCTCTGGGCTGATGCCCACGGAGACCCCCTGGTACGAGACGCGGCCGTGGTGCTTGGCAACGACCTCCGCAGCCGACTCACCGGCAAACCACTTTCCGGCCAAGACGTGCGGACCGTTACAAAACTGGGGGCGGCCATCGCCGAGGAGGACTGCGTCCTGCTCGAAGATGTCGTGCCCCATGACATCTTGATGCAGTACGACGCAGACAGCGACGCTCCCGCGTCGTCTTGACAACCGCCAGCCACCCCGGTGGAGTGTGCCGATCATGAGCACGGCATGGACCCTCGACATCCTCGACGGAGGCATCGGCCTGCTGACCATCGACCTTCCGGATCGACCGGTCAACACGTTGGGCAGACAGGTGATGGCCGAATTGGCCGAGCATGTCGCCACACTGGCAGACCGCGAAGATCTGGGGGGCCTGCTTGTCGCCAGCGGCAAGCCTGGCCAGTTCATCGCGGGAGCCGACCTCAACGAACTCGGCATGCTGGTCGACGCCAGTGAGGATGCGATCGAGGAAGGGCTCGCCAGCGGCCACGAACTCTTTACCGCCATCGGAGAGCTCCCCTTCCCCGTCGTCGCGCTCGTCGACGGCAAGTGCCTGGGAGGCGGAACCGAGTTGATCCTGGCGATGGACGAACGGCTCGCAGTCGATGAGCCGGGAGTCGAGATCGTCCTTCCGGAGGTGAAGATCGGCCTGTTTCCCGCCTGGGGTGGCTCGCAGCGGCTGCCACGCCTCGTCGGACTCCACCACGCCATCGATATCATCTGCGGCGGTGCCCCCGTGGCTGCACGCCGTGCCGCCGAGCTCGGGCTGGTCTTCGATGCTGTCTCGCGAGATGTCCTGCTCGAGGAAGGCCGCCGAATTATCGGTTGGCTTTCCGAGGACGACCGCTACCGGCAACTGCGAGCAGATCGACGTGCCCCGATGGGACTCAGCGACGACCAGGCCCACTTCAGTTTCGCCGTCGCCGCCGGACAGGTGATGCTCAAAACCAAGGGCCAGTACCCCGCTCCACTGGCCGCCCTCGAGTCGATGCAGCAGGGCCTCAACTTGCCCCTTGCCGAAGGACTGGAGGTCGAAAAGGCCTGCGCTAGGCAGATCGTGGGCAGTGAGGTCTCCGGCAACATGATCCGGCTCTTCTTTATGCAGACTCGGCTTGGACGTGACGCCGGAGGACCGCCCGGAGTCGACGCACGAGATGTCGGGCGTGTAGGAGTCATCGGGGCCGGCCTGATGGGGGCCGGGATCGCCACGGCCTGTGCCCGACGTGGTGTAACAGCCACGATGACTGACGTGGACAACGACCGCATTGACGCGGGGCTCAAAGGGGCCGCCTCGGTCGTCGAGAGCCGCATCAAGATCGGTCGGGCCACCCCCGAGGATCTCGGGCGAATGATGGCCATGCTCTCGACGGCCACCTCGCACGCGCCCTTGACCGATTGTGATGTCGTCATCGAGGCGGTGACCGAGAACGAGGACCTCAAAACCTCGATCTACGAGCAACTCGCGGATGTGCTGGGCGACGGCGCCATTCTCGCCACCAACACCTCCACGATCTCGATCTCGCGGATGGCAGCCGCCGCGCCCAGTCCCGAACGCTTCGCGGGCATGCACTTCTTCAACCCCGTCGACAGGATGCAGCTTGTTGAAGTGATCCGCGGGGAGACGAGTTCCGACGAGACCATTGCCACGCTGGTCGGCCTGGCTCGACGAGTCGGCAAGACTCCGATCGTCGTCAAGGATTGCCCGGGTTTCCTCGTCAACCGCATCCTACTGCCGTACATGGCCGAGTCGCTGCAGTTGTTGCGTGAGGGCGCGACTCCCGACCAGATCGATCGAGCGGCCACGAAATTCGGCATGCCCATGGGTCCGATCGCCCTCCACGACCTCGTGGGCCTCGACACCGCTCTTTACGCCGGACAGGTTGTCTCGGCCGCATTCGCCGACCGGGCCATCGAGATCCCGATCCTCGGCGACCTGGTAGCCGCTGGTCGTCTGGGGAAGAAGTCCGGCGAGGGAATCCGCAACTTCACCGGCCGACGAGGAAAGCCGGTCAATGACCCAGCCTTCGACGCCTTCCTGGCTCCGCACCGAGTGGACGAACGTGAATTCTCGTCACAGGAGATCCAGGATCGCCTGTTCCTGCCAATGTACCTCGAGGCGACCCGGGTGATGGAAGAGGAAATCGTCCGCGAGCCCGCCCATGTTGATATGGGCCTGATTCTCGGCATTGGCTTCCCGCCGTTTCGCGGCGGGCTGCTCCGTTGGGGCGACAGCCTCGGGGCCGGTCCCCTGCTCGAGAAGCTTGAACCGCTTCGCGAACTGGGAGCCCGTTACGAGCCGACCGATTCCCTGACCGAGATGGCCGCTGGTAACACGACCTGGCACGACACACCGTCAGGAGCGACTTCATGAATGCCGCCGTGATCGTCGACGCCGTCCGGACCCCGATCGGCCGTGCCCACGCAACCAGCGGCTGCTTCCGCGACGTCAGAGCCGATGAACTCTCGGCCTCTCTCATCACCGATCTCGTCGGACGCACGGCCATCGACCCGAACCTGATCGAGGATGTCCGCTGGGGATGCGTCCAGCAACAGGGCGAACAGGGCCTCGATATCGCAAGGATCGCGGCCCTGATGGCCGGGCTCCCGATCGAGACTGCCGGGGTGACTATCAACCGGAATTGCGGCTCCAGCCTCCAGGCTCTCAATGATGCGGCGATGAGCATCATGGCCGGCTGTGAGAATGTCCAGGTCGCTGGCGGAGTCGAACACATGGACCATGTGCCGATGACCAAGGACTACAATCCCGCCCCGGGGCTGTTTCGGAATTACAGCGAGGCCATCAATCACATGGGGCTCACCGCGGAATTCCTCGCCACCAAATATGGCATCGGCCGGGCCGAACAGGATGCATTTGCCCTTCGGAGCCACCAGTTGGCCGCGACGGCAACGCGAGACGGTGGATTCAGCGACGAGGTGATGCCGACCTGGGGCCGAGATGAACAGGGCCGCAAGGCCCAGGTGGCCACCGACCAGTGCATCCGCGAGGACTGCTCGATCGACGGATTGGCCGGGTTGGCCCCGGCGTTCAACCCAGCCGGTGGCAGCGTCACCGCGGGCAACAGCTCACCGATCAATGTCGGCGCTGCCGCCCTGTTGATGATGTCCGAAGCCACCGCCAGTGACCTCGGGCTGCAACCACTCGCCCGTGTCCGTGCGATGGCGGTCGCGGGGGTGGATCCGGCCGAGATGGGAATCGGTCCCGTACCAGCAGTACACAAGGCTCTCGATCGAGCTGGACTGACGCTCGACGAGATCGAGTGCATTGAGATCAACGAGGCATTTGCCGTGCAGGTGCTGAGCGTTCTCAAGCTCCTGGGCATCGACGATGCACGAGTCAACACCCGTGGCGGAGCCATCGCGTTGGGCCACCCGCTGGGCGCCAGCGGGGCGAGGATCGCGGTCACGCTGTTGCACAGGATGAAAGACTCGGGCGCCAGGCTCGGCCTGGCCACGCTCTGTGTCGGACAGGGCCAGGGGGTGGCCACCATCTTTGAGAATCTTGACGGCTGATTGTGCCGACGGCCAAGCAGGGACAACTCCCCCAGGATTTCCGCGTGTCGCGTTCACCAGGCAGCCTCTGCGATCTGCATCGGCAGACCAGTGCCAGGCAAGGTCCGAGAATCGCCTGGCGATTCCGCCACTGGCAGCGATTTCGTGACCTGTCGTACCGGGCAACCCGACGCCAGGCGGATCGTGCTGCTGCCGGCCTGATCACGCTCGGCATCCAGCCCGGCGACCGTGTCGGAATCCTCTCGGAAAACCGCATCGAGTGGCCGATCTCGGACCTGGCCGTCCTCAGCACCGGCGCCGCCGACGTCACGCTGCACGCACCGCTGTCAGCCGAACAGGTGCAATTCCAATTGGCTCACAGCGAATCGCGAGGCGTGTTCGTCAGTGGACAGGTCCAGGCCGACAAGGTCTTTTCGCAACTGGACGCTTTGCCGCTGCTGGAGTTTCTGGTCTCTTTCGACCCGATCGAGTTGCCGGCGTCTCTCGCTCCAGGTCGACTCAACCACCTGTCCTGGCAGGGACTGTGCCATCGAGGCGCACTGGCCGGGCTCGAATCCGAGATTGCGGTTCGAGAAGAGAACCTCCATCCCGAGAGCCTGGCGACGCTGATATATACGAGTGGCACCACGGGAAACCCCAAGGGAGTGATGCTGACTCATGGCAACCTGCTGAGCAACGTCGACTCGATGCTCCCGATCGCTGACCTGAGGCCGACGGATACGCTCTTGAGCTGGTTGCCCTACAGTCATGTTTACGCGCGGCTGACCGACAACTACCTGGCGACCGGAGCGGGCATCACGGTGGCCCTGGCCGGCAGCATGGAGACGCTGCTCTCGGATCTCGACGCTGTCAAGCCGTCGTGGATGACCGCCGTACCCCGGTTCTACGAGAAACTCTGGACCTCGGTCGAGTCTCTCAACCCTGATAAGCGTACCTCTCAGCTGCAGGACATTTTTGGCCCAAGAATCCGACAGCTCAGCTCAGGCGGAGCACCGTTGCCGATGCACGTCTGCGACGGTTTTTCAGAAGCAGGCCTCCCAATCTTCGAGGGATACGGCCTCACCGAGACGTCACCGGTGATCGCCTTCAACCACCCGGCCGCCTTCCGATTCGGCTCGGTCGGCCAGGCCATTCCCGGTGTTGAGGTGAGGATCGCAGACGATGGCGAGATTCTCACGCGGGGCCCGCACGTCATGCGTGGCTACTGGAAGAACCAGGAAGCCACCGACGAGATCATTTGTGACGGCTGGTTTCACACCGGCGATGTCGGACATCTCGATGACGACGGATTCCTCTTCATCACTGACCGCAAGAAAGATCTCTTCGTCACCTCGGCCGGTAAGAACATCGCCCCCGGCGTCCTCGAGCGAATCATCACCACCGACCCGCTGTTCGATCAGGCGGTCGTGTACGGGGACGGCCGCAAGTTCATCAGCGCCGTCGTCGTTCCCAATCTGGATCAACTCGCCGCAGATTTGCCGGACACCGACTGGCAAGAGGCTTCGACGGCCGGTCTGTTGACGTCGACCACGATCCTGGCCCATGTCCAAGACCGCATCGACACCTTGATGCAAGCCGTCAGCAATCCTGAACGCGTCAAGAGGTGCCTGGTCCTCAGTGAGCCGTTTCAACTGGCCAACGACGAACTGACCGCAACACTAAAGGTCCGACGGCGTCACATCATCGCGAAGTACGAGTCTCAACTGGAAACGTTTTACCAAGAAGACTGATCGCGTCGCGATTCGCCTCCGAATCAGACCTCGAATTCAGACAGGGAAACGGCACGGTGTTCGAAGGCAGACAGGTAACACGCCTCAACCAGTGCCATCGTTTTCAGGTTATCGACGCCATTGATGGTGGGCCGGTCGCCACGCTCCAGTGCCAGCAACAGGTCCGCCATCGGGCCGGCGAATGCATCCGGGAACCACATCTCCTCCCAACGGGGCGATGACCACACTCCGGAATCGACTGTCGTGAAGTCCAGCGTGCTCGGGCTACCGTCGGGATAGTCAGGCCAGCCAATCGTTCCGCGGGCCATCCCGGTCGTCCCCTCGATCCTCCAGTTGATCCCCAGGTCGTCCGCCGCCCCCTCGCGAGCCGGACCGGCCCACACGTCGTCCCACGATGCGGCCCTCAGGCCACTCTCGTACTCGAGAATGTACAGGCAAATGCCATCGGTGTGCTCGAACCGTTCGCCTGTCCTGGGATCCGGACGCACGCTGGCAAACACCCGCTCCGGCTCTCCGAACAGATAGCGGAACGTATCCAGATGATGGATGCTCATGATCCGCAGCGTCACCCAGCCCTGACGCTCCTGCCAGGGCATCCAGTGAGGAATCGCACGCATGTCGATGGTCGCCAGCACCGGGTCGCCCAGCACACCGTTCTCCAGCAATCCGGCCACACCACGGATCGACTGGTCAAAACGCATGTTCTGGTTCACGGCCAGGACCAGGCCCGCCTCATCGCACAGCCGGACAATCTCGCGGGCCTCATTCAGGTTGACTCCCAGCGGCTTCTGCGCCAGCAGCCCCACCAGGTGGCCTCCCCGCCCCCGGCCATACTCGGCCGCCACTCGCACGACGTCCAGTTGCACATCCGGCGGCACCGCCACGTCGAGCACCTCGATACGGTCATCGGCCACCAGCTCCTGCCAGTCGTCATGAATGATCGGGATCTCGTGGCGCGCGGCGACTTCAGCAGCACGAACGGGACGACGCGAGGAGATCGCCACCGGGTTCAGTCCGGCGGCCCGGTAGGCCACCAGGTGACAATCGGCCATGATGAAACCGGCGCCGACGCAACCGATCGGCACATCCCGCCGCTCAGGCCATTCGATCGGAGCCGGACGTCCGTCCGCTGTCGCCATCAGGGACTGTCCTTCTCCCGACCTAGCGGACCATTCCCACCCAGTATGTCACGCCATCCGCCTCGGCGTAGCCGAATCCGATTTCCGCTCCGCTCATCAAGATCTTGCGGTGTTCCTTGGACTCGATCCACCCAGCCATGGCCTCATCCGGCGATTTCGGACCGGTCAGGATCACCTCCCAGAACCCACCGCTGCTGTGCACGAACTGACCTGTACTGGCCATCCAGTCCGCATGTCGTTGGGCCTCCTTGCTGATCTCGTCGACCAGTTCGCTCGCCACCCAGCCTCGGTCGCCACGTTCGACCGAGTGGGCATCATGCAACTGTTCGATCCGACTCGTGCGGGTCCCCGCCGGGGACTCAGGAACCTGCTGCCAGGCCTGCGTTCTTGCCGGTTCGACTCCGGCCACTACCGCTGCCACCACCCCCAGGACCACCCAAGCTGTCACGCGTTTGCTTCCACGAAATCTCATCGGTGCCACTCCGTCTGCTGTTCGCAATCGGCACCGTCCGTGGGCCTGTGCTGTGTGATTCTCCTGTCGTTTCGCGTCCTGCGAATCGTCTCTCAGTGTTGCCTAGATCTTTGTGGTGTGTCCGCCAGGTACCGAGTACCCACTCTCGCATCATCACGGTGTCAACACGATCTTTCCCGCCAGCGTCCCCTGGCCTCCGATCGTGTTGTCCTGCTGCAGCTGATGAGCCGCCGCCGCCTCTGAGAAGCTGAACCTCGCTCCGATCGGCGGATTCCAGCCGCCATTGGCAGCGAGCTGGTTGATCGACTCTCCACACACTCGCTGCTCATCAGCCGACGCGTTGAACATCGCGAAGCCGAACATCCGCAGGTCACGAGTGTAGAAGTCGCCGACGGGAAACTCGGGTCTCGCCCCACGGCCAGCCATCAGCACGATGCGCCCCCGCTTGGCCATCATCGCGACCGTCCGGTCAGGTGTCGGCTCGCGCAGGGTCTCAAACCAGACATCCAGTCCGCCGGCAGCTGAAGCGAAACTGGAAATCCGCTCGTCGCAATCGGCATCGTGATAATCCACGACCAGGTCGGCTCCCAGCGACCGGCAGATCTCCTGTTTCTCCGCCGAACCGACGGTGGCCACGACACGTGCTCCAATCGACTTGGCCAATTGCACCACCGCGGCTCCAACACCCCCCGTGCCGCCGTTGACAAACACCAGGTCTCCCTCCTGGACCCCGGCGTGTAGAAACAGCCCGAGGTGCGCGGTCAGGCCGACCAAGGCGCCGGCAGCGAGCGATTCGCTGGAGACGCCCTCGGGCGCCCCATACAGCCACTCCTCGCCGACAGCCGCCAGTTCGGAGAATGTCCCCGCTCGCCCCAGCAGCCCCTGGTTCGATCCCCACACCCTATCGCCCACGGAAAACCGGTCAGCACCCGCGCCACACGCCTCGATGATCCCGACCAGATCGCAACCGATGACGTAGGGGCCATCGAGTTCCATCGCCACGAGCCCACCGCGGACATAGGTGTCGATCGGGTTGACTGACACCGCCTCGACCCGCACCAGCACCTCGCCGGGACCGGCCACAGGATCCGGCAGATCGCCGTACTCGATCACGTCGGGATCGCCAGTCCGAGTGATGAATGCTGCCTTCATGTCGTCTCGCCAACCTTCGCTTCCGGTTCCACTTCCAAGTCCAAGAAGGACAGCCAGCGGGGGGTCCAAAACCGGACATGGCCCACCGTGGCCCACACCAGCAGCGACAGCAGGCTGGCGATCGTGCCCCAGTATAGACCCGGCGCCCGGTAGCACCACCGTACCGAGCGGTCGCCGGGCTCCAACGAAACACCGCGGTACATCCCGTCGATCACCTCGGCCTCTCGCGGCTGCCCATCGACTTCGACTGACCAACCCGAAGCCATCAATTCGGTGATCACCAGTCGCGTCGGAGCCTGAATCTCAACCTCATACGTCACCGTTGACGCCTCACGGCCGCTGCTCACGACCCGGTTTCCCGACGATTGCCCCTCCAAAGCGGCACGTCCCCGACCGCTCAGCATTCGGTAGAGGTACAGGGGGCCTGGGTGTCGCAACGCCGGATTCATCACCGGGTCACGACCTCGCCACACCTCTGCGACAGGCCACTCTTCCGGATCGATCGGATGAAAGCTCAGGATGTGCGTCCCCCCTGCCTGTTCCAGCCACTGCCATTGCTCGTCGGTCTGGGGAACAAAGGCCTGGTTCGGGTCCTCGACGCGAGGCTGGGGCATCATCAGATCGCGCCTGGTGTATTCGGACGGACCAAATGTGAAGTAAACCGGGGTTGCAGACATTCCGAGCACCGTTGGGAAATTGGCCATCGGTGCAAACACTCTCGTCGGTTCACCGTCACGCTCAACCGCCTCGCGAACCGGGCTCTCAGACAGGTGAGCTATCGGAGGATCGGCCAGGACGTCGGTGAACTGGATCAGGTGACTGACCAGCCACAGGTCACACACCACGGTCAGGCCCAATGACCAGGTCACAACCCGACGGCCGATGGCGACTGCAGACTGACGATGACTCGAAGCCAGGTAGACGCCTGCTGCCACCCCGGCCACCAGGAGCAACGCGAGCGTCATGGTCAACGAGATCGATGGCAGCCAGTGGGGAGGCGTTAGACGAGCCTGCTCGACCACCGTCCAGGTCACCAGGATCAGCCAACTCGTGCTGCCCAGGCCAAGCAGGGCGCCTGCCGCAACGGTCAGCCCGGCCACAAAGGTGAGTCGCTCCGGGGCCAGCACACGACCCAGGGCGTTTCCCGACAGCATCGCCACCGCCAACGTCACCACGACTCCGTAACGGCCCGGGCCCTGGAAGAAACTGAAACCCGGCAACCAGGCAACCAGCGGCACCAGGCGGCCGGTCGTGAAAAACAACGCAAACACGCCAAGCAGCATCCAGAAGATCCCACGCGGGTCTCCCCGCCGAAACGCATCAGCAATTCCCAAGACCGCCAGCAACAGCGGAGCCAAGCCGAAGTACAGGTGAGCCTCGCCCACGTTCGACGCGACACCGGGAATCGCCGGATCCTGTTGCAACGCCGCGTTCCTATCCACCACCGGCGAATACCACTTGAAGGGCATCAACGCCTGAGACCAGTACCACGCCGGGATGGACCCGAATTGCAGAGGATGGTCAACGCCCGCCTCCGCACGCTGGCTCTGCTGTCGGAACTGCCAGGTCGGCAGGAGCTGCACGGAAGCCAGTCCGATCGACAACAGGCCCGACAGAAGCAACAGCGTCCCGGCTCGCAGGCGGACACGACCCGTCACTCGACTCCCCTCGACCGGAATCCACCACAGCCGACATGGCACGTAAATGACCAGAACCAACTGGGTGATCCACGCGAGTTGGAAATGCCCGGCGAGCATCTGCGTCGCGAGTATGAGGCTCAGTAATCCGGCACATCGCCAACGTCGTGTCTGCAACAGCCCCTCGACCGCCCAGAGTGCCGCCGGCAACCACGCACCTCCCGTGATCGCCCACTCCCAGCAACTACGAGACGGGAACCACCCGTAGACGAAAACCAAGCCCGCGAGACAGGCCCCGGTCATACTCAGGCCAAATCGCCGCGCAAACCCCACCGTGAAGACAAAAGCCAATACATAGTGCAGCACATGGCTGAGACTGTAGGCGGTGTTGACTTCCAACCACGAGTACATCGCCAGATGCAGGGGATAGAACACTCCTGTCTGACTCTCGGCCAGGACCGGGTAGCCGTGCCCGACTCGATCATTCCACGTCGGCAGGTGCCCGGCCGAGAGTTGCTCGGCGTAGAACACCTTCTGGGGGAAATAATACGAGTAGATGTCGCCGCCGACGAATCCGCCCCCGGTGACCAGGGGCCACCAGAACAGCCCGGCGAGGGCCAAGCCCAACAACCAGGCCAGCCAAATCCGTCCTCGAAAATCCATCGGTGACCGCGCTCCCGGTTGCAACTAGCGGATCTTGACCGGGGCCTTCTGCCCCTTGGGGATCAGCGTCGTGTACTTCCGCTTCTCCATCCGCTTCTGGAAGTCCTCTTTCGCCGCAGCCACCTTGTCGGGGTTCTCGAACAGTTCAATCGCCGATGTCGCCAGGACCTTGGACGCGTAGACAATTCCCTTTTCGCCAATGGTCGAGCCGATCGCGGCGACGTTCTGCCAACTGTGACCGGGGCTCTTGGCCGCCAGGCACGAGGTGGAAATTCCACCGGTCGGGACGTACCAGCTGATGTCGCCCACGTCGGTCGAACCACGGGTCCGTGCGGTCATCGACTCGATGTAGGGACGTATCGACGTGTCGATCGCCTTGGGAAACTCCGTACCGAATTGCTCGACCAGCGGCTGCTGAAGCCGCCGGGCAAACGCCTGCTCCCTGTCGGTGAACGAAGGAGGACCGATCGCGCGGAGTTTCTCCTCAAGCAACTCCGCCAGGGGCACGTTGGTGATCAACTCGTGGCAGTCCGTATCCACCTGCACCCTCATCTTGGTCCGTGTCATCAATGCGGCACCGCGAGCGATGTCCTGGATCCACTTGAAATTCGCCTCAACATCCCGGTGATCATCAGCACGGATGTAGTACCAGACCGATGCCACTGGGGGCACGACGTTGGGTGCACCTCCACCATTGGTAATCACGTAGTGCATCCGCGCGTCTTCCTTGACGTGCTCACGCATGTAATTCACACCGACATTCATCAGTTCCACCGCGTCGAGAGCACTCCGACCACTCTCGGGATTGCCCGACGCGTGGGCGGCAGTGCCATCAAACGTGAACTTGACGCTGACCAGGGCCTTCGACGTGCCCGCCCAGGCGCCGTTGCGGGTCGACGGGTGCCAGTGCAGGCAGACATCGAGGTCGTCGAATTGGCCATCTAGCAACATGTAGACCTTGCCGATCACCGTCTCTTCGGCAGGCGTCCCATAGAGCCTGATCGTGCCCTGAAAGTCGTGCCTGTCCATGGCGGCCTTGATCGCCAGCACGGCTCCCAATGCACCGCTGCCCAGGCCGCTGTGTCCGCAGGCGTGACCGGCCGCGCCAGGCCGCAGCGGCACCCGAACCCCTTCGACCTTCTGGCTCATCCCCGGCAACGCATCGTATTCGGCCAGGACACCGATCACCGGTTTGCCACGTCCGTAACTCGCCACGAATGCGGTCGGCATCGATGATACCCCCGCCTTCACCTCGAACCCGTTCTCCTTGAGGTACTTTTGCAGCAACGCGGACGACCGGGTTTCCTGCAACCCCACCTCGGCATAGTCCCAGATCTTCTTGTTGACCTGCTTGATCAGCTCCGCATTTTTTTCGACGTGTTTCACCGCCGTCTGTTCGGCGTCTGTCAGCTTTTCAACCTCAATCTCCTCGGCCGCTACACCAAGAGGACATCCCAGCAACACACCGCAGCACAACAGCCAACACGCTCGGGTACCACTCATCAGACTCTCTCCTGCTCTGGACGGCAAAACGCCAGCCGCGGATGGCCTCCATGCGAGAAGCACCACGCGGTCGCGTCGACGGACGCCCGATTGTAGGACCGTCCGTGGGCGAATGCGAATCG
>MDTE01054264.1_pt1 | contig 32869 bp, 26 predicted proteins | sample 811231 | NCBI WGS metagenome assembly MDTE01 (sample SAMN05326651, study PRJNA326480) | marine metagenome | isolation source: seawater | place: Indian Ocean: Red Sea | collected 2010
CAGTATTATTCGATTTCCGAAATTCTCTGGACTACGATGGGGATGAATTCACAGTCACAGTTTCATCCAATCTCATGGGGATCTTGCTGGAGGGTAAGACTACTGATTACTGGTACAATGATTATTTGGTGGCCGGAACTCACATTCTCACCTTCTTACTTACCGATGAAAATGGAATGCAGAGAAACCACTCGCAGACCATCTCCGTTTTGGAAACCGGCCCAGTAGCAGTCATCTCAGGCATGGAAGATGGACAATATCTCCCACCGGGCGAAGATATCTTGCTCAGCGCTAGTGAATCATATGATTACGACGACGATATTGTTCTTTACGAGTGGAGCGTGAGCGGGAAAGTAGTTAGTGACAGACAAACTGTCAATCTATCCTTCCAGCCCGGAGCAGTGAGAATTGACTTACTGGTCAAGGACTCCAGGGGTGAGATTTCTCAGTCCTCAATCAACCTCACTGTAGGCTCAAGCGCACCAGAGTTGTTTGAATTGACAGTTTCCGTGCTAAGTGTGGAGGAAGGCGTACCCACTGAAGTGCTGACTACCGTAAGACTCGAGGATCCAGATGGAACCACCGAAACAGTCCGCGGGCAACTATCTTCAGGTGGAAACTCTGAAGCTATGTATTTCAGAGATGATGGAACCAACGGAGATGCGGTTGAAGGGGATGGAATCTGGAGCTCGCGTTTTGCTTGGATCGTTTCCGATGGTTCTTGGGCAAGAGTGGAGGTCTGGGCAATAGATGGTGAATTGGTTAGTCCGGGGCAAGTCCACACAGTCCCAATTGTGAAACCCGATGCCGGAGGCATAGAATCATGGGTGGCAAACTTCGGACTACCGACTCTAATAATTTCCATGTTATTCCTTTCTGCTGCTGGAATAGCATACCAAAGGAAAGTCAGATCCGAGATAGAAAAAGACATGGAAGTTATCGAGTCTTGGTCTTCCTTTGATCCAAGACAGATGGACGAAGAATTCGACTCAGAAAGCTAGTCCTTTGGCCCCCAAGGTGTAGTCTCGCGATTGAGCCCCATTCTCTTAGAAAAAAGGAATTTGAAATTCTTCCAACCATCGCCCCATGTGTTTATCTCAGCCTGACCAACTCTAGTCCTATAGGGTACAGAAACCTCGATTGCCTTCTTCTTTCCTAGTATTCTTCTAGCGTTGATCTTCATCTCCTCTGAAAGTGGCATGCCGTCGTTTGTAGGACGCATCCTCGGGTCTTCCATGATTCTCTTCCAAAAAACCCACATGCCCGATTGAGAGTCATGGATTCCATAGAGGAATAGAAGCCTCGCTGTAAAGGAGAGTGCCCAGTTCCCAAATCCATGTAATCCGGACATTGATCCTGCTTCCGCTCTCTTTAGACGATCGCAGGTAATGAAATCCAGGTCCTCCTCTATCAGTTTCTTCACTAGAGAGGGAACCTCTTCACCGGGATAAGTACAATCTGCATCCATAGTCACAATTATTTCTCCTGGTGCCATAGCGAAACCGGTTCTATATGCCCTCCCATATCCTTTCCTTGGCTCCAGATATACGGAGGCTCCTTCACCCTTGGCCAGCTCCCTAGTCCTATCGGTTGAATTTCCGTCTACAACAAGAAAATCAAGAGCATCACACCACCCTCCTGGCACACTCCTTATCGTGTCAACTATGGCTTCTTCCTCGTTCCTGGTTGGAATCACCACTGTTACGTGCACCGGCAACTTTTCTTCCATAGGAAACGTTCCTAATAGGGCGTATTTTTTAACCATTGTAGCGCATTTACTCCCCCGTTCTCTTCAATAACAACACCCCGGACCGGTTTATGGGGGAACTGATGCACATAGCTATGATCTCGGGAGAGTACCCTCCAAGGTGGGGCGGAATGGGGTCCACGGTCTACCATCTTTCCTCGAAATTATCCCAGATGGGCCACAGGGTTTCTGTTATAACTAGAAAATTCAAAGGTGAGGCCCCGGCACTAAATGGAGTCAGAGTCATCGGAGTCCCTTGGACGAAGATCCCAATGGCGTTCACCAGATCTTACGGGAGATCTGCCTTGAATGAGCTCCAAAAAATCCACTCTGTGGATAAGGTCGACATAGTTCACCTCCATTGTCCCATGGTTTCCTGGGATGAAAAGCAGTTCGATACTTGTCAGAGGGAAGTCGCTCCAGTGGTCTCATCCATGCATGGAACATGGCTTGGCGAGAGGGATGGATTGCTTCTTGCAGCCAAATTCGGTGAACCTGCTGTCTGGCTAAATCCAAATGATATTGCAATCAGATTCCTCGCAAAGAGGTATTCAAATTTTGAGAAATTCGCAATCAGGAAATCAGCACTCGTAGTACCAAATTCTAGAGCAACAATGGCAGATCTAGAGGCACGTTATGCCGCTCCAAGGGATTGGAACTGCCAAGTTATTCACTGGGGCGTAGACACTGGCATGTTTGTACCTCCTCATCGAGATAGCGAGGACGAGGCTCATAAGTTGAGAGAGGTCCATCGAAAATATGGCATTTCTGAAGAATCTACTCTAATTCTGGCGGTGGGCAGACTAGCTGCAAGAAAGGGCCATGGGATGCTGCTTAGGTCTTTCGCGAGAGTTTCTGAGACCATAGACGCCCACTTGGTAATCATTGGTAGGGGGTCTCTGAAGGGAAAGTTGGGAAAGATGGCAGAACGGCTTGGATTGTCTGGTAGGGTAACTATAGAATCAGGAATGCCCTTCCACCAAATTGCAGAGATGTACAGGTTCGCAGACCTTGTTGCATATCCGAGCTACTACGAAGGACAGGGACTAATCCCCTTGGAGGCTATGGCAAGCGGAACTCCAGTGGTTACTGTGAATCATGGGCCTCTTCCAGAGATGGTGGACGAAAAAGTCGGTGCGTTGTTCGAACTCGGCTCGGAGAAAGACCTCGCCGATTCGATTTTACAAGAGTGCTCATCTAGGTCAAAACTACAAGAAAAAGGATCAGAGGGGAGGAACAGAGTCGTTGAGAAGTTCTCTCTCGAAGGCAACGCAAAAGCCTTCATTGGGGTTTACAATCAGGCCCTTTCTTCGTCAGGCTCACGGGGAAACTCTTGATTGCTCACCCTCCTTCCGAATGTCTATGGAGGGCACTGTCGTAACCTCAAGAAGATCCAATTCCGCCACACTCGCAAACTTCTCCATCATTGTTCTTGTGTCCTACTTGGTTCTTGTAAACCTGAAACCAATCCTGATGCCTCTTTCTATTGCGATTCTAATCTACTTCCTAATTCGGGCCCCAGAGCAATATCTCATAGAGAGGTTTGAGGTTGTTGAGAACTACCCAATGCTTGCATACGGCGTCATACTTAGCATAGGTTCTCTAATGTCATATATCGTGTCCATTCTACTTTACAGGAACATTGACCAATTCAGTGAGGAAGTGAAGAGTGAAGGGGGGCTGGTAGACAAATTCAATGAGAAATGGACCAATCTGGGGGAAACAAACCTCTATGGCCTTGAAGATATAATTACCAGCCAAGATACAATTGCGAACATTCTAGATCCTGAGAATATCCAGATGTTTGCAACAGAGATTCTTGCTGATTTGGCTTCTTTCATGACTACTTTGCTTACAGTGGCAATTTTCGTAGTTTTCCTAGTTATGGAAGAGAGCAGCCTTCCAGGAAGATTCAAGGCCGCCTTCCCAGAATCGTATGGTAGATTTGAGAAGATAGTCGCAAACTCTTCAGAGTCGATTTCGACATACGTAATTTCGAAGGCTACTTGCAGCGCTGGCCAAGCAATAGTCCTCTCTATGCTTCTTTGGGTAATGGGAATTCCAGGGTGGTTCCTTTTCGGGGCACTTTGCTTCCTTTTGGATTTCATACCAATTTTGGGTGCCCTTCTAGCCACAATCCCGCCACTAATCATCGGTATGATTGTTCTAGACCCTCTCCAAGCAGTTTTTCTAGGAATGGCCATGATTGCAAACCAACAACTATTCGGCTCATTTATTGAACCGAACCTATCTGGTCAGAGACTTGGAATCTCCCCTCTAGTTTTGCTACTAACTGTAATGATTTCCGCATCTGTTTGGGGAATTTCAGGAGCAATAATCGGCGTTCCAATTATGATAATTGCTAGAATAATTCTCGAAGAAGACGAGAGGACACGACCAATAGCGATTATGCTCTCGAAGAAGGTGGAAGAAGAGTAACTATCTTTGAGAGATCAACACCACGGGCGCCTCAGTCTTTATTGATATCATTCCACCTAATCCTTGGTTGCTAAGCCCACGAGTGGAGAAAGAGATGCTCTCTCCAATAAGTTCCCATTTTGCTCCAGAGATCCATATTTTTGTAGGTTCAAATGCAAAAACAGAGAACTCTACTCCTTCGTTTAGATGCATTTCCAAGGCTCCATCGTCAGGGTGATGGAAATGGGAGAAACTGTTCTCGTGGTGAAGTCTGACTGTAGCGCCAGGCGAGGATTCACAAAGAGCAGCCCAGTTTCCCAGCACATGATCGGTTGCCCCACCATCCACTCCTAGGATGTCAATCTCGGAGAATCCCCTTTCAATCATCAATTCTATAGACTTGGCGAGATCACTTCTGGATTGACTCTTCAGTTCTAACGTCCTACCTTCCCACTTAGTCCTATCAATCGAGTCAAGGTCACCGATTACTTCCGAAACCTGAATACCTGCATTTTTTGCCTTCTCCCCTCCTCCATCAACACCAATTACTAAGGTTCCATCTTCAATTATCGAATCAATCAACTCGTTACTGGGCATTGATCCATTGCACCATAGTACTACGCGCATCCTCCACACTACCTCGCCGAAACCTTTCCCCCAGAAATGACCATTATATCATCAAGAGAAACTTCTGGAAGACTCACAGTCCCTCGTTGATGAAGACCAACTCTAGCAGAACCACCGATATGCGTATTATCCCCGAAACCGAAGTATGCCGAACCCCTAACAACTAGATCTTCAACTCTGTTTCCAACAATTTTGGTAGCTTTGGGATTCATTCCAAAACCAAATTCTGCGACAGTCCAGACAAGATCCTTCTTGGAACCTCTAATTCCTGCCTTGGCCAACTCAAAGATGCCTTTAATCTCTTGAGAGTTTTCTCCGTCCTCTATTTCGGCAACTACTCCATTCTCAACTCTAAGAACGATCTTTTCGGAAAGCAACCTCCCTTCCCATGAACCATCAATAACTATTTTTCCATTCATGCTCCCTTCCTTCGGGAGAACGAAAACCTTCCCTGCGGGCAGATTCGAGACTTGTTGCGGTCTGTTGCAGATCCCGTTGTCTTCGAGAATCCACCTCCCACCTGTTGTGAACTCTACGTCAGTCCCCGAAGGACTAACCACTCGAACACCCCTCCTTCTCCGGAACACAGAACCCATTCCACTGATCTCACGTTGCAGAGCGTTGTAATCTGCAGTCATACCACCAGTCTCAAATGCTAATCTGCTAATACCCGGCATTGCGATTATTCTAGCCCCCTCCTTGGTTGCTTGTTGCCTTGCCCTAGTGTGGGTCAGAGAGTCCTTTGTTGCAATCATAATTACTCTATTCTTACGCATTATGTCCGAGACTGGCAGAGGAGGTTCCTTCCCGGGTTTTTGTGTAGGTGGCATCATGACCAGAAGAATTCTGTCAGTCACCCTCGCGGCCTCTTCGTACAGTGCTTGTCCAACTTCCGCAGTGTATGGATCTGTGATCACCAGGACATCTTCCTCTCTTCTTACCTGAAGGCAGGTTCGAACCACGGATCGAGCCGTAGAGAGCATCGCTTCGGCATTGGCTCTGCTCATCGAACCTTCCTCGGATGACATGGGCAAAGGTCGTAGGTGGAGCCCAGTATTGATACTTCACTCGGTAAGGGCCAAGTCCTTACTTCTGTTTGAAATCTCCGCGAATAAATCCGAAACGAATTCCGCAAGGTCAACACCATTCTTCTGATCGCCTGATCTGCTTCTGATAGAAACAGTCTCTTGACTCATCTCATCATCCCCCAGGATGACCATATAGGCTGGACGCACCTTACGATGAGTTCTGATCTTCTTTCCGATGGTGTTGTCCGAGTCATCCACCCTAGTCCTAACTCCAGCAATCTCTAATTGTCCTCTAACCTTCTGTGCGTATTCCTTATGCTTCTCTGAGATGGTAATTATTTGTGCTTGTATGGGGGAGAGCCAAGTAGGAAGGTTCCCTGCCCACTCTTCTAGCAGAAATGCGCAGAATCTCTCGTGAGTGGACAATGGTGCCCTATGAATTACGAAAACCTCTCCGTTCTCACTTCCAGTCTCGTCCATGTATGATAGGCCGAATCTCTCCTTTGCCGCGAAGTCTAGTTGGATTGTAGCTAGAGACTCTTCTCTACCAAGAGCAGTTCTGAATTGAATATCAATTTTCGGGCCATAGAATGCTGCCTCTCCTACAGCTTCGGTGTAAACGACATCAAGACCATCCAAAATCGCTCTGAGATAATTCTGAGTCTCTTCCCAGTTTTCTGGCTGATCAATGTACTTGTCCTTGTTTTCGGGATCCCATAGGGAGAGTCGGAAGTCATAATCCTCGAAACCGAACGTAGAGTAGTATTCCTGAGCCATCCTAACATTACTCTCTACCTCTTCAGTAACTTGGTCCAGAGTGCAGTAGATATGCGCGTCATTCATGGATAGCATTCTGACTCTAAGTAGCCCGGCTAAAGTACCTGAAAGCTCATTTCTGTAGACAGTACCATACTCTGCTATCCGAATGGGCAAATCCCTGTAGGAACGCTTACTATTTGTGAAAACTAGGTGGTGCATCGGACAGTTCATCGCCTTGAGGAAATACTCTCCATCGTCCATCTCCATGGGAGGGTACATGCCCTCAGAATAGTGAGGTAGGTGCCCACTTGTCTCGAACAACTCCTTCTTTCCCAGAACAGGTGTTGTGACTCTGACATAACCATATGCGTCTTCCGTCTCTATCGCAAATTTTTCAATTTCTGACTTCAGTACCTCTCCATTGGGGAGCCAAACAGGAAGTCCCTTTCCGATAAGCTCGTCAATCATGTACAGTTCCATTTCTTTGCCAATTTTCTTGTGATCTCGTTTCGAAGCTTCCTGGATCTGACGCTCCCTATCTCTCAGTCCTTCTTTGCTAGCATAGCACATTCCGTAGATCCTGACCAGTGACTCTCTTTCCCTATCTGCCCTCCAGTAGGCCTGGCTGGTACTGGTAAGTTTGAACCACCTCAATTGAGAAGTTGATGAAACATGCGGACCTCTACAGAGATCCACAAAATCTCCTTGTCTGTAAGATGAAGAGCCTACGTCATGCCCAATTTTATCATCCATAATTTCCAATTTGAATGGATTGTTGGAAAACATCTCTCTCAGTGATTCGTTGTCATGCTCCTCTCTTTCTATCGACAAGTTTCTCTTTGCCAACTCCTTCATCCTCTTCTCGATTTTTCGCAGTTCTTCCTCACCGATCGGTTCCATTTGGAAGTCATAGTAGAATCCATGTTCAATCGGAGGTCCGATAGTAGGCCTCGCCTCAGGGTACAACTCAGTCACTGCCTGAGCAAGAAGATGGGCACAGCTATGCCTAAGAATGTACAGTCCCCGTTCAGAATCACCCAATATCGCCTCGACCTTGCAATCTTCTTCTAGAATAAATGAAAGGTCTTTTTCTTCCCCATCAACCATAGCAGCTACTGAGCCAGACTTCTTTCCATATGCATTGTTTATCACGTCCCCAACGCTAATTCCCTTAGCATATTCATGCGACTCGCCCGATTCCAAGTCGACGGAAATCATGTTCACTGGTACTCCTCGAAGGCTGCGCCGACGTCCCGATGATATGAAGGCCTTGCCATGTAAAACAAATTTTCCTTCATTCTATGGTGAACTGGGTTCCCGCCCCGCCTTCTACCATTCCTTCAATTTCAGAAAGAGCACCAATAACAGCGCGTTCTCCCGTTCTTCGAACAAAGTCGCAGGCTGCTTCCACCTTGGGTCCCATGGAACCTGCGTCAAAAACCACCTCCTCAATCTCTTCAGGGGTCGTGCCCTCGATTTTACTTGCATTGCTCGTCCCCCAATCGAGATAAACCCCATCTTCATCAGTCGCCAAAATTAGCAGTCGAGCATCAAGTTGTCTAGCTAGCAATGCACTGGCTCTATCCTTGTCGATAACAACTTCGACCCCTTCTAAGTCACCTTTCGTGTTGTATGCAGTGGGAATCCCACCGCCTCCTGCACAAATCACAATTGTGCCATTTTCTAGAAGCCAGTGGATGGGCCTCAACTCGAAAATCCTATGAGGTTCAGGAGAGGGAACTACCCTTCTCCAATTGCTGCCGTCTCGGGCAATTTCCCATCCTTTCTCTTCTGCAATCTTTCGTGCTTCTTCTTCATCGTAAACTGGACCAATTGGTTTTGTGGGATTTTGAAAGGCTCCATCCTCCGGATCAACTTCTACCATGGTCAGAATAGTGGCAAAAGGAGTCTCAGTTGGCATTAAATTTCCAAGCTCCTGCTCAATCATATATCCGATCATTCCTTCCGTTTGCGCACCTAATACATCCAACGGGTAACCTTCAACCTCATCATAGGATGCCGATTGAAGTGCGAGCAGTCCCACTTGGGGGCCATTTCCATGAGTGATTACTAACTGATGCTCCTTTGCTAGGGGGGCAAGAGCCTTGCATGCTGCTCGTACATTTCTTCTCTGATTTTCTGCTGTCATGGGTTCTCCCCTTCTAAGAAGGGCATTGCCTCCCAGTGCCACCACGATCCTCATCGAACTAGTGCCAAGCGTGAACCGATAAGAACACGTTCCCTCTGCGGTGGTCATGGTTCGCATTGGGCTACTGGCGAATCCAGACGCAGGACTAGGGGGTAGATTGGGCCTGAAAGGATCAGACGGCCAGGCAGATTTTGCTCGTTCAAGGGGTGCTGAGGACAGATCAGGACCAAGAATGAGATCTATGCTGAGACACTTCAATAGAATCCACAGGGGGGGATTCGGGGACATAGAATTGGTAACCAGTTTCGGGAGGATGGGATCAGAATGGATTCCTGATGATTTGGAATTCGGTTTGATTAGTCACGTGCATAAGACAATCGGAAAAACTTCGGCCGAAGATACCAAACTTGCAATCGGAAAAATGCTCGAGTCAGAAATCCAATTGTTGGTCTATTCAGGGGGCGATGGAACCACGAGAGACATCATTTCAGCTCTTGAATCAGAAGGATATCCATCACTTCCGGTAATTGGGGTCCCATCTGGGGTGAAGATGCATTCTGGGTGCTTCGCCAGTTCACCCAAAGCTGCAGCTGAGGTTCTATCCGCTTGGATTAGGGGCGATCTCCTGGTTTCAAGCACAGAAGTACTGGATTTGGATGAGGACCTCTACAGGAAGGGCGAGTGGGCTGTCAGACTCTATGCTGAAGCCTTCTCGCCCAACTCACCCAGATGGATGCAGGGTTCGAAAGAATTGATTCAGACCGATTCTGAAGATGAAATTATTGAGGGCCTGTCAGAATACATAGAACACTCATTTCTCAGTGACGAGAGGCTAATTATCTGGGGTTCTGGGGGAACACTTAGTACAATAGGAAAAAATATAGGATTTAAGTTGACAACTTTGGGAATCGATGCAACAATTGGGAATAGTCAGATTGGGACCGATCTAGACGAATCAGGATTGATTAAAATCCTCAACTCACATAGTGGTGACAGGACATTGTTATTGTCTCCTATGGGTGGTCAGGGATTCCTAATCGGCAGGGGCAATCTCCAACTCTCTCCTGTTGTACTCAGAGAGGTCGGTGTTGACAATATTCTAGGTGTGGTAACCCCAGCAAAGCTTCTGAGTGTCAGAGCACTTAGGGTTGAGACTGGTGATGATGACCTGGATGGGGAATTTTCTTCCATGAGGTACATGAAAGTAATTCAGGGATATCGAACCACTAGGATTCTGCCAGTATCAGTCGATTAGACTTCCATTCCAGAAGCAGCCATCAGAAGGCCCAGAAATGGTGGGCTTGGTTTATCCGGTCTAGATTTGAATTCGGGGTGGAATTGTGTTCCAACGAAATATGGATGGTCATTCAGCTCCATAATTTCACACCTTTCTCCAGTCTCGTCCTTCCCAACGTAGACCAATCCCGAATCCTCGATTTCATCAATCAATTCTGGGTTGACTTCATACCTGTGCCTGTGCCTCTCATCGACGTGATCTGACCCGCCATACAGCCTCCTAATCTTACAGTCCTCTACTAAGAATGGTGTTGGTCTGGTACCAAGTCTCATCGTACCTCCCATATGGGTCTTTGATATCTCGGGCATGAAAATAACTGCTTGGTGTTCAGCCCCTTCTTCAAACTCTGTAGAATTTGCCCCCTCCAGTCCCAAAACATTCCTGCAAAACTCAATCGTTGCTACTTGAAGCCCCAGGCACACTCCAAGATATGGGACATCATTCAGCCTAGCATATTCCGCCGCCTTGATCTTGCCCTCTATGCCCCTAATGCCGAACCCTCCTGGAACAAGGATACCATCCGCAGACCTAAGTAGATCCCATGCTGAGTCATAAGAATCCGAATCCGACTCTTTTGAGTCATCATCCAGGTCCGACGACTCAATCCAGTCGATAACTAATTTTCTGTTAACCTTGAATGAGGCATGTTGAAGGGCCTTGATTACGCTAAGATAAGAATCAGCTAGATCAGTGTACTTTCCCGCAACTGCAATGTGGATTTCTTCGGCACTTTCTAGAGAATCCACGTGGTCAGCCATTTCTTTCCAGTTTTCCAGCATCTCCCTCCTTTCTTTAAGTTGGAACCCGAATCTCTCCGAAAGCATCCTAGTCACTCCTTGACTGTCAAGCATAATTGGAACCTGATAAATGTTAGAAACATCATGGGCCGAGACTACAGCTTCCGGAGCCACGTGACAAAACGCTGAGATCTTCTGCCTTGTTTCGTCAACTAAAGCGCTTTTGGATCTACAAACCAACATGTGCGGGTTTATCCCTAGGCCTCTTAGGTCTTTCACAGTGTGCTGTGTGGGTTTTGTTTTCTGTTCACCAACCGGCCCCATTACAGGAATTAGACTAACGTGCACGAAGCAAACGTTTTCCTGACCCACTCTGAATTGAAATTGACGCAAAGCCTCAACGAATGGGGCGCTCTCAATGTCTCCAACTGTACCTCCAAGCTCTATTACACATGCATCAGGACTTTTCCCATTGCCGTCGCTAGGGGTATGAGCCACTCTTTCAATCCAATCTTGAATCTCATTGGTGATGTGAGGGATTACTTGTACGGTTTTCCCCAAATAATCCCCTCGCCTCTCCTTTTGAATCACATTGTCGTATACTTTGCCAGTGGTGATGTTATTCTCCTTGGTCAGGCTTACGTCTAGGAACCTCTCATAGTTTCCCAGATCCAAGTCAACTTCTCCTCCATCGTCTAACACGAATACCTCCCCATGTTCGAACGGAGACATGGTCCCCGCATCACTGTTCAAGTACGGGTCAATCTTTACTGCGGTTACTCTCAGTCCAGCACTTTTCAAGAGTACCCCGATGCTGCTAGCAGTGACGCCTTTCCCCAATCCTGAGAGGACACCACCCGTTACGACGACATACTTCATCTCATCAACGGGGTCTGAAGCCGTTGCCCCTCGCATATCAACATTGGCTATTTCGATGCTGTCCCTTCTTACTCTAATTTCAAGTATCGTCATGAATAGCGATACCCATGTCCGCCCCCCCAGGTGACAGGATTCTGGTAACCGGTGCCTTAGGCCAGATAGGAACGGATTTGGTGGAGGCTTTGAGGAAAAAGCACGGAACTGATTCAGTTATCGCCTCTGATATTCGGCAATTACCCGGGCATCCTTCCTTCCAGAGGGGCCCATTCAAAATTTTAGACGTTATGGATAATGGCGCTATAGTCGAAACCTGTATCGAAGAAAATGTGGGCACAATATTCCATCTTGCAGCAATTCTCTCAGCAACTGGTGAACGTGACCCCGAACTTTGCAGACGAATAAACGTCGGAGGGACGGTTTCGGTTCTTGAAGCTGCAAAAGAATGCTCTTTGAAGGTATACTCTCCTTCGTCAATAGCAGTTTTTGGCCCAGACTCACCAAAACATGCTCCTCAGGATGCCGAACTAAATCCGACCACTGTTTATGGGGAGACAAAGGTAACCGGGGAATTACTTGCAAGGGAATATCGAGAGAAGTATGGCGTGGATGTAAGGGGGATCAGGTATCCGGGTTTGATCTCATACAAGGCTCCAGCCGGAGGGGGGACAACTGACTATGCGGTTGAGATTTTCCACTCAGCAATTTCAGAAAAAACCTATCGATGCTTTGTTAGGCCAGACACTCGACTCCCCATGTTATACATGGATGACGCAATTAGAGCCACTCTGTCACTAATGGAAGCCTCAGTAGAATCCCTTGGCCCTTCCATGGCGGGCTACAATATTTCCTGCTTATCTTTTACTGCTGAAGAATTGGCAATGGCAATCTCCGAAAAGATTCCAGCATTCAAGTATGAATTCGTCCCCGATGTTCGTCAGAATTATGCAGATTCATGGCCCGACTCGATTGATGGTTCCGTGGCTGAAAGGGAATGGGGTTGGTCTCCAAACTTTGACCTCTACCAAATGGTCGATGCGATGCTCCATGGCCTCCAAGAAAACTAATCTTCTTTGCTTCCCTCTTCCCAATCAGGAGTGCTGGGATCAGTCTTTGCCCATAAAACATCGTCAATTCTAAGGACACCGATTGCCGCTTCAGTTGCTCCAGAAAGTGCGTGCTCTACCACGAAGAGTGGGTCTAGAATCCCAATATTTTGCATATCTACATTCTCTCTATTATGCAAATCAAAACCAATCCAAGCCCCGGACTCTTTCTGGTCTGCCGACAGTGAAAGAATTACTTCAACTGGATCAATTCCAGCATTTTCGGCCAGAATCCTGGGAATCGACTCCAGAGCAGACGCATATGCTTCTATGGCTAGCTGCTCTCTTCCCTTGTGGCTCTGAGAGAAGGATCTTAGGTGTCCTGCTAGGTGGGCTTGTATCGCCCCCCCGCCAGGAAGAATTTTCGATTTTCCGTTTAGACGATGAGCAACTCCAATGGCATCATTGAAGATCCTGATAGCCTCCTCCCTAATCACAGATGAAGAGCCTCTGGCGACCAGAGTCATTCCCAGACCCTCTCCTTCGATTAATGTGTGTTTCACCTCACCAATACTTTCCTCGGACCTTTTCGTGAATTCCCCCAAGCCATCTTCTTTCAATTTCAACGGGTCCCTTACCGGCTTTGCCCCTGTAATTTTTGATAGTAAATCCAAATCCTTCTTTTCGAATCTCCTATATGCGGTTATTCCTGATTCTGTAAGGTAAGGAATTGCTTCTTCAGCAATCCCATCACGAACAACCAGTAATTCCACTCCAATTGATGATAGGTGGTTAACTTGACCTCTAATCTTCTCAATCGACCTCTTGTGGAAATTTTGGAGAACTCCAGGGTTTTCGACTTCAATATAAGCATTTATTTCCAATTTTTCTTGATCAAGACCACCATCAATTATTGCCACCTTGCCCCCTTCTGAAACGGGTGGGCTGGAAACGTCCACTCTCGATTTCGGCAGCATCAACCCCTTCTCTAATGTTGTATCCATCACATTTCCTTGGCTAACAGGAAGCCTCTTGATCCTCATTCTCTCTGCCTCATCTCCGAAATCATCCAAAGGAATTTCACTCGCAGCTTCTATTGCAAGACTGGAAATAAGGTTACAAAGTGACGAGTCACCCTTTCCTTGTAGTGATGTGAAAACAACTTGTTTCTTTTGCCCCTCATCAGCCTCTTTTGAAATACGACCGGCTTCCAAAAGACATTCTTCCAGAGCAATTCCGTATCCATTCGCAATAATTGATGGATGAATCCCCATTCTCACTAGTTCTAGAGAATTCTGCAACATTTCGGCTACCAGTAATATCGTGGTAGTAGTGCCATCTCTAGCTTCTCTATCCTGAGATGAAGAGGCCCCAATAAGCAATCTTGCAGTAGGATGCTCAACATTCGCTGTCTCAAGTACCGTAACTCCATCATTTGTTACCAATGCTGAACCGTCTTCATCCACTAACATCTTATCGAGGCCCTTCGGGCCAAGTGTGGAACGAATCGCTCCAGCGAGTGATGTGGCTGCTCTGACATTGTTTACCAACGCAGTCCTACCATGAATTCTGTCAGTGTCTTCCAGAGCAACATCTTGATCTGGCTCCACCATGGCACGCCCACAAAAGTCTCGGTTTTCAATTCGCTCATCCATATTGTTACTGAAAATCACATCCTCTTTCCGTTTCATTCAAATACCACCGCATCATCCCACTATACAACTACAAGTTGATTAGTGGTAATATGTCTGATGCAAATTGGGATGATTTCGATGAGGAAGCCATGGAGGAGATGGCTAAGATGTTTGAACAGATGGGAATGCCCATCGACTCAAGGATGTTGAGATCGATGATTGAGCAAGTTCGTTCTCAGTTTGAAGAAATGGGTTTGGATCCAGAGAAGATGTCAATGAGCGAAGTAAAGTTCGGTCTAAATTCGGATCCAGAAGAGTTCAAGAAGACATTCGAATCAATGCTTAGCGGTCCCCAAGGTCTTGGCGATTTTCTAAAGAAGATGGGGGTAGATATCCACATCAAACCATCTGTTTCCGAAGCAAAGGTGGATGTAGACGACTCCAAACACTCGATGGAGGACAACTCTATCCCAGATGACGACGTATATGTCCAAGATAACGAAATGTTCGTTACCATAGACGTTTCAAAATTTGATGACATCGATTCGAAAAATCTCGAATTAAGTTTGACAGGAGGGGGTCAAGTGCTTCAGATGCTAAGAAGGAATCAGATTAGACCATTCAGAACATTTGTTCTCCCACATGTGTCGAAAGAGGATCCTATATGGGAGATCAATAATGGGATTCTGGATATTACATTCAAGCTGAAGTAGATTGGAAAAAATTGGAGGAATGGAAATGGGTTCATCAGTAATTGGAATTGATTTGGGAACGACAAACAGTTGTGTGGCAACTATAGAAGGCGGGAAGGCAGTAGTGATACCGAATTCAGAAGGCTCTAGGACCACTCCTAGCGTAGTAGCTTTCACCAAAGATGGAGAGCGTTTGGTTGGGGTCACCGCTAAGAGGCAGGCAGTAACGAATTCTGAGAGGACCATCATCTCTGTAAAGAGGGAAATGGGCACAGATTGGACAAAGGAAATTGATGAGGACAATTATTCCCCCCAAGAAATTTCTGCATTCGTTCTGCAGAAACTAAAGGCAGACGCAGAAGAGTACCTCGGAACTGAGGTGAAGCAGGCAGTAGTAACTTGCCCAGCGTACTTCTCAGACTCCCAGAGAAAGGCAACCAAGGATGCTGGAAGAATTGCAGGTTTGGAGGTTCTGCGAATAATCAACGAACCAACCGCCGCCGCACTTGCTTATGGCGTAGACAAGGAAGAAGACCAGACAGTTTTGGTCTATGATCTGGGAGGGGGTACATTTGATGTCTCTATCCTAGAAATATACCAGGTCGACGGACAACCTCAGATCGAGGTCAAGGCAACTAGCGGCGACAATAGATTGGGTGGGGACGATTTTGACAAAGTGGTTATGGACTGGATTTCTTCAGAATTCAAGAAGTCTACTGGGATAGATTTGGAGAAAGACGTTCAGGCTATAAGCAGGATTCGTGAGGCAGCCGAGAAGGCAAAAATCGAGCTTTCGGGAACCCCATCAACCCAAATCAATCTTCCTTTCATAACAATGAACGACGGTCAACCAGAGCACCTCGACATGACTCTTTCCAGGTCAAATTTCGAGAAACTAATATCCCCATTGGTCGAGAGAACAATGTCGCCCACCCGCCAGGCAATGAAAGATGCGGGAATAAAGAAGGGGGATGTCGATAAGGTTCTGTTAGTGGGCGGTTCTACCAGAGTTCCATCTGTTCAGAAGTCAATTGAGAAGGAAGTTGGCAAGGCTCCATTCAAGGGAATAAACCCAGATGAAGCCGTGGCAATGGGTGCTGCCTTACAGGCTGGAATTATCGTGGGCGACGAGGGGGTAACAGACGTTCTACTGCTGGACGTCACGCCACTGACTCTTGGAATTGAAACGCTCGGGGGAGTCACGACAACGATGATTGAGAGGAACACAACAATACCTTCCAGGAGATCTGAGACATTCTCTACTGCGGCCGATAACCAACCGGCAGTCGAGATTCACGTCCTACAGGGTGAAAGAGAATTCGCAAAGGATAACATCACTCTTGGAAGGTTTCACCTGATGGGAATTCCATCTGCACCTCGTGGAATTCCACAAATCGAAGTTACATTCGACATAGATGCAAACGGGATTGTCAATGTTTCAGCTAAAGATCTTGGCACCGGCAAGGAGCAATCAATAAAGATAGAAAGTCAGACTTCCCTCACCGAGGAGGAGATTAAACAGAAAGTGGAGGATGCCGAGAAGTTTGCCGAGGAGGATAAGAGACGAAAGGCAAAGGTTGAGATGAGAAATTCCGCAGACAGTGTTGTCTACCAAACTCGTAAAATGATTGATGAAAACAAAGAGAAGTTGTCTGAAGACGACACAAAACCTGTACTCGAGAAACTTGACGAATTGGAGTCATTGATCGTCAGAGATGAGGAACCGATACCATTCGAAGAAATAGATGAGGCTGCAATTCAGACAAAAATGAGTGAACTAGAGCAATCCATGCATGCAATCTCAACCAAGCTTTACGAGGCAGCTGCAGCTGAAATGGCCGAGGAACAAGATGGAGGCGATGGTGACAGCGTTGTCGATGCAGACTTCGAGGTAGTTGAATCAGAAGACGAAGAAGCGGACTGATTATTCTTCACTGATTAGCCTATGAAGGGTCCTAACATGAACTCCAGAAGTCCCGTATTGGAATAGGGGGTTAACTCCTTCCGAACGAGCCTTGGATCCTGGTCCCCAAGCAGTCCCGGCGATATCTAGATGGGCCCATGGAATCTTCTCACCATCCTCATCAAAGCCTCTATGCGGGACGAAGAACTCAAGGAATGAGGCCGCAGTGTTTGATGACCCCGCTCTACCACCTATCGAACCGTTCCTGATATCAGCGAATGCAGAGTCAGTCATGTACTTGCGGAACTGTGAATTCAGAGGCATCCTCCAGACTGGTTCTCCACTTCTGCTTGCAGCTGCCTTGAGCCTCTTAGCGACTCCCTCATTATTTGCCCACATCCCTGAAATCTGATTCCCAAGAGCAGTCACCACTGCTCCGGTTAGTGTCGCAAGGTCAATGATGTACTCTGGATCGAACTCTCCTGCCTTCCAAAGCCCATCGGAAAGAACATTCCTGCCCTCTGCATCAGTGCTGAAGACTTCTATCGTCTTCCCAGAATATGTTTTGAAAACATCCCCCGGCCTGTAGGCACCAGATCCTGGCATATTTTCAGCTAGGCAGGCAATCCCGTTAACTCGTCTTTCGTAATCGGTCGAATGGAGTGCCTCCATTAGGCCGAATACGGTTGCAGCTCCACACATATCGTATTTCATATCCCACATCCCACGTGTTGGCTTGATCGAAATTCCTCCTGTGTCGAATGTAATCCCCTTGCCCACTATGCAAGGTCTCCGAACGCCTCTATCTGCTTCTGGATTCAATGTGAATAGGACCATGCATGGTTTTCTCTCACTTCCCTTGCCTACGTTGATGAGGCCACCCATTCCAAACTCTTGCAACATTTCCCAGTCGTAAACTTCGACCTCAACATTTGATTTCCCCTCTGACCATTCCAGTGCTCTTCTTGCGTACTCCATTGGGTAGAGAATATTTGCAGGCTCGTTTCCTAAGTCACGGGCCAAGTGAACTCCTCTGACAACCGAATGAGCTCTGGACAAACCATCCGAGAGCCCTTCTTGATGCCTGGAACTAGCTTGGAAGTCAACAATCCAAGGTTCATCGATGTGACCTTTGGGCGGCTCTTGGTGCTCTAGGAATTCGTAGTCTCGCAACATCATTCCTTCTGCAAAATCAATCATTCGCTTAGTTGACCAGCCAGAAGTGAACCTGACTGAAACTTCTAGCCCTTTCTTCTTGGACATCGCTGCAACTAGCCTAGCGCCAGCATTTCTCGCAATCTTGTGTCCCATTGATTCCTTGTTCCCCATTCCCACTAGGATAATGTTGCATCCCGGCGTCCATAGTGTCATTCTCTTTCCCTTCTTCCCGTCGAAATCACCAGAAGAAATCGCATCCCTGACGAGGCCCCTCTGACTCTTACTCAGGCCTGCTAGGGAATTGTTTGGCGCCTTGTCCCTACCTTCGAAGATCGGCAGAACCAACTGTGATCCCAATTCCGTAAATTCGCTATTGCTAATCTCCATAAATAGTCCCAAACGTCGGATTAGTCAATAGTTTACAAACAATTCCTCTGAAAAATCACCATTTCAGAGCAGAATCAAATATTATATCACTAATTCTCGTTTTCTCTAGGAATTAATGCGGATAGAATTACACAGATTATGCTTAGAACCACTGAGGGGGATGAAAGCGCTCTATTCGAGCTGCTCTCGAATGTAACCATCGAATCATTCACCGGCTCTGATACCCAAGTTGAAGCATCTATCACTCTCTTCTGGTAAAATAGGTAGAAAACCCCCTCGCCACTTGAAATGGGGGCATCTCCGAAATCAAGGGTTGCAACGGTTCGATTCGTGGCATTGACTCCAAATCCGCACCCAGGAGAAGAGTAGTTGAATTCCATTTCCGACCCATCACAAGAGTTTTTATCGGGTTCGGATCCACTTGGAAACCAGGTGACTCCATCTTCGGCCAAGTATGTCAATGTTGCATTTGACGTACTAGCACGACCTAGGTTGGAAACGCTAAGATGTACTATCCCATCTTCCACCAACAGAGACTCAACAACAAGACGAGCTCTCCAGTACCACACATTCTCAATAAGGTACTTCATCACGTCAAGCTCCTCTCCGAGTCTTTCTGATAATGCCTCAACCGTTCCCAGCAAGAACTGCTCGTCATCAGTCTCAAATGTGAATGTGGGGTAACCCATCACGCCATACCCGTAGTCTCGACTAGTACCGCAGTTGGGGTATAGGCCCTGATTTGCGTTTCGAATCGGGATTTCCGAGATGTTCGAATTCACATCGTCCCTGATGAAATGGAACAGTTCCCAATCTGAAGGTTGTTCAGGCCATTTACCCCAGGGGTACAGCATTATCCAAACCCCAGTATGCATGGTGACATAGAGATCGGCGTCAGGAACTACCGTATTCATGTATATCGAATTCGCTAGAGTTTCAGATTCACTGAATGCACCACTCCCTGGTTGGGTTGTCGGGCAGGTATTCCAGTAATGGTCATAGTTCCTATTCAAATCTACTTGGTTGATATTCCATCGAGTGTCAAAATCGTTTCCATCTGCATTGAGCATAATTAGGATGTGCAACTCAGTAGTTGAAAGCACGTCGATTACGCTTTGGTCCCCTTCTGCCCAACCCTCGATGTAGTACTCTGCAGTTAGGAAGGCCAACTCCGTTCCTAGGTGCTCATTTCCATGGTGCCCCCCATCAATGTACACCAACTCTTTCTCAGTTCCATCAGGCTTTGTTTCCACACTCCAGTCCGAAATCCGCAGCACCCACAGATTTCTACCTAGCTCAGTCTGCCCTGCTACTACCAAATCCACAATTTCTGGATATTCATCTGCCCATGCATTCACATCTAGTGTCAGTGTAGCATAACTGTGGTACCAATGCTCCTGCACAATGTCTGGTTGACTTACCTGGCCTGAGGCCATTGGCAATGTCGAAGCAACTACCAGTGAAGCTAGGGCTACCACAGCAAGTGAGCGACGCATAGCGTCGCTGGGGGGCAATATGCTACAATTGTTATCCCTGTATGTTCGAAAGCTCAGAGATATGGCAGGCGACTATCTTGGTCGCAATAAGTGCGGCACTGAACTGGGTTAGCGACCCTTCAGTGTCGGGAACGATTTCGTTGACATCAGCCCCTATTACCTTGCATTTCTCAGAAGAGAAAAGACTCTCGATTATTTCGACTGCACCCCAATGGCTCAATCCTCCTGGAACTGGTGTACCTGTAGAAGGGACCAATGATCCGTCAAGTCCATCCACGTCAAATGTTAGCCAAACGGGACCCTCGATTTCTGACAGACTCGCTATCATCTCCTCCCATCTAGTGACTCCTCCTGGAGTCGAAAGCAGGTCTCTCGCGAACCATGTATGAATTCTTTCATCGCTGTCAATCAAGGACCCCTCCTCGGCGCTCAATGCTCTAATCCCAATTTGAATCACGCAACCAACTCCCAATTCCAGGGATCTCCTGATTACTGTCCCGTGAGAAAACCTCTCCCCATTCAGTTCGTCCCGAAGGTCTGCATGTGCGTCTACTTGCACAATTGTGAGATCCGAGAGCTCCGGAACTATCTCGTGATTTTGTATGGCCTCGACAATGGGAAGGAGGATTCCGTGCTCGCCCCCAAGAACTAGAGGGAACTGAAAATCATTCATCCAACCCTTCACATATTCTCTGATTGAGTCCAATTGCCCCCTTAGTGTGGGGGCTTCGGAAGACCATGGCTCTGCAGTGAGTATTTTGTATCCACAAGGCAATTCCTTAGCCAGAATAGGGTCATGAAGCTCAACTTGTGAACTGGCTTCAACACATGCTTTGGGACCTAGCTCAGTTCCCTCGCCATAGCTGACAGAAACCTCCAAAGGAACCTGCAAAACGACCACATCCCAAGGTCCAACATCATCTTCATCCAGACCTAGAAATCTGGGTGCCCCGCCCTCTTTCATGTTCAATCGAGTAGAACTCCAAGATTAATCGCTTTGGGAATCAAGAATAGAAATTCGGAGCATCAATCAAGACCATTGAAATATCCGAGACTCCTCACAATTCACGGTGGGGACATGGGATTGACACTGGCGCAGTTAACTCAGGCTATCAAGAGCAAGGTAGACAAAACAATGGAAACAACCGTTGCCGAGTCCATTGCAGAGCATGCCCTTGGGTTCTTTGGATTCTCAAACAGGATTATTGACAATGCTCTAGAGCCAACAGATAGGAATTTGTTCTACCAACTCCAAGATTATGACTTACTAACCACTGAATCGGAGGAGACCACTCTTTGGGATGGCAGAGAGTGGAGAATCCACTACTGGAAGTTCAAACCAAATGCAGAAAACTTCGCAAATTTTTCCTTGGAAAACAACTCCAAGGAAGAAAATGACGATCCTTATGCAGACATTTACGATGGAATGCCCGCAGACTTATGGAGGGAGAGATCAGGAGTCGATGATGACTACGAGGAACCTCTCTTCTAGAAACATTACGGGAATTGATTCATATCCTTTGGTTTGAGGCTAATGCTGTGACTCGGACAAAGGTGAACTTGGTAGTTCTGACGATATTAATGATCAGCGTCCCTTCTTCTTTGGCTTTAGGAGATGATGACCAGGACGAGTTCTGCGTATTTTCCAATTTGTCTATTTCTAACGATGATGAACTCCATTTGGAAGTATACGATGGTTGTGGAGAACTATACTCTTACTCAATCATCACTATTAACAACAGCTCAGGCCCCACTGTTCCAAGTTATTACACTGCAGTCGAGATAGACAATGGATCCTTTTCTATCGACTTGAGCAATTATAGTGATGGAAATTACGAAGCATTCTCCTCGTCTTACGATGTAGATGGGAATATGCTGGCCTCCTCAAGTTTCTCTTTCACCCTAGGTCTGGATCCGGGCTCGAGAATATGCACGGTTCTAGTTGACTGGGATCAAGAGTGGGAGTGGGGCGAATCTGGAGAGCTCCTGCCAACTTTGTTGCATAGGTACAGGGTGTCGTTCAATCCTCCATTGTCGAATGGCTCTTCTCCGACTTCAGTAAATGCCACTGTTGAGCACATCAGAGGGGAATTAGATCTGGCAACAGAAAATTTGTCCATATTTGCAGCAGGTGGTGAGATAGATCTCATTTTGCCGGAGGAACCGCAGTTCGGAGACTATATTTCAATTTCAATAAATTCCGATCAAGCCGTATGCAGTAGATCTTTGAACATTACAAATTGGAACCAGCCAATTTCAGATCATGAAGTTACTAGGGAGACTCTGTGGTCAATATCTGGAATGGAAGATGGGCAGGGAATATCCTTCGAAGGTCGAGGGTGGCAGAAGAGAACTGGAAGTGTATTGGAGTCAAATGAGCTTGGCAATGGGACGCTTTCTCTGGATATGACAAATGGTTCAACCGGGGCAATTATTGATCTGGAGTTGGATAGAATCTGGCTAAATGAAACATATGAAGGAACGCAACTTTTGGCGCAAGATTTCGAGATGACAGGATCCGGAAAACTATTGATTGAAACCGGTGACGAAGGGGAGAACGTCGTAATAGACGCTGTTATCGAAGATGCCTACGTGCTTAGATCGTTCGCAGAAGGAAAGATTACGGAGAGAATGAGGTTTGAAGGAGACGGTTGGCTATCTCTTAACGAGGGGGATAACGAGAGCTCCGAAGGTGTTTTCGGAGAGGTTTTCCTACTATACTTCGAGATTTGGGACGAAAATGGATTCAGGAGACTTCAGGATCTCCAGGTTGAGGCAAACGCTACTGCAAGACTTTCCGCAGCTGGCGAATATTTCTCTTTCGAACTCGATGAGCTAATTCTAAGGGAGAAATGGGAAGAGGGAATTAGGACTGACCAGTACTCACGAATCTTTGGTGGTGGGAATTTCGATTTCGTAGCATCCGAGGAGAATCCATACATTGAGGTCAACGGGACGATACCAGTCCTCCATTTACAATCAGAGGGGGGGGAGACAGTAGCGAACACTCTCGTTGTCGATGGGACTTATGATGGAGACGCTCAGGGAACCTTTGGCCTCGTCAGACAGATTGTCGAATCGGGAGTTTTCCATAATGCCACAGGAGAGCCCTTTGAGGCCGACAAAATTAGGAACGAGTTTTGGTTGAATATCTCTACAACTCCATTCGGGCCAATAGACCAGGAGTGGGGCGCTGAACACAATCTAACTTACGAGTATGTTGTGCCCCAGGAAGACTGGTTGAACAGGACCATTCGCCTCACTTATGTAGAAGATAACGGAACTGAGGACGAATACCCTGAAAACTCCCCTGTAATATCTAACCCAGAACCTCCTGAAGCCAACCCCATCTTCTCTGATCATATTTCTAGAGAGACTGGCGTATGCCCGCAGATCGTTTCTATAGGCGATTCGTTCTCACTTGCCGGGAATCAGGAAATGATTCTTGACGTCTCAGTTATTGGCATTAGTTCAGAAATTGTAGACGGCCATTCCATAATGGTAGCGAACTTGATAGGTAATTTCGGAGATATGAGCTCTGCAAATGGCAGTGTTATCAACGAAGGACCACTTTCCGGACTGCTTAACGAGGTAAGCAGAATCGTTTCGATAGGGTTAGGCGGGGGCGAAGAAAGCGTTACATTCCTCGAGAATCAACGTGTTGACAGAATCATGTCACCTTCTATAGTCACATTCGACGAGAACACTCCTCCATCTCTATCGTCTATAATGGGCTCCTCGGTTAGGTTCCGCGAAGGAATCTTGACTACCGAGGGAGGCATCGCCTTTCTTGAGGTATTAGTGGATGATGTGGATACCGACATTTCTGGGGTAAGCATTGACTTATCTGCAATCGGATTAGGGATTGTGGAACTCTCAGATTCCGGCCTATTGGGGGATCTAGTAATTCATGATGATATTTGGTCTGCTAGAATTGTCCACGATGGACTAGAACACGGGTCTATCCCAGTAACCGTTTACATGCAGGACTACTGGGTTACAGTTGAGGAAGCCTCCAGCATTGAAGTAACCAATGCCCCTCCAAGAATTGTACAACTAGAGTTCTCACCGGAGCAAACACTCAGAGGGGAAACAATCGAAGTCACTGTGGGAGCCTTTGACGGACACGGTGTTAAATCGGTATCAGTCAATCTCCTCGGCATTGGGGGGGAAAATGTCCCATTGCAATTCGTTGGCGAGTTGGACTGGGAATGGCAACACGAAGGCAAAGTAAAGAAAACCAAAATAGAGTCTTGGTCAGGATTTTTCGAAATCCCATCCAGCATATCTCCTGGTAGACAAAATATCCCCATTCTTCTTGAGGACTTTGATGGTGCTTCGGTTTCTTCTAAGTCAACTGGAAGCATCCTTACTAGTATTCCCGGGAAATCTGCAAAAAAGATACTGATTGCGAATCTTCCTCCTTCGATAGGCAATCTAACAATTTTGAGTGAAGGGGAAGTTGTAGAATCAGTTACCTCGCCGTCCTCCGGAGTGAAAAACTACACAATGGAGGTCTCAATCGAAGATCTAGACGGAATCTCTTCCGCTCAGGCTAAGTTGGGGAGGCTTGCACCTATAGGGCAGTCTGAGTCATGGATGCTATTGGTGGATGATGGAACGGGGGCAGATCGCGTTTCCGGGGATGGCGTCTTCTCAATTTCATTTTCAGCAAGATCTTCACTGAGCGAGGGTGAGATTTCAGTACTCATTCGTGCAACCGACGTCTTTCTCTCAACAACTAACGTTGAAGATCAGGGGCACAGTATCACAATCTCAAAGTCCATATCGGATTCAGTTAGCACATCTTGGATTGAAGAAAACTCAACTCTGATAATATTGAGCTCAATAGTAGCGCTTCTAGCTTTAGGGGTGGGAACCTTGGTGATGATCGTCAGGAACTCCGATATCGAGTAGTTGGTGCGAGTGCCGGGATTTGAACCCGGGTTCCCACGTTGGCAACGTGGGGTGATAACCGCTACACTACACTCGCGCACTCACTTCGAAAACAGAGTGGCTTTTCTAAGCGTCGGTAAGGTTAGGAAAGCATTTGCAACTTCTCTCGAATCTTATCTCTAGTAACTCTGTAGAAATCAATATCATGGCCATGAGGGTCTTCTAGTCCCCAGTCTCTATCGATAGCAATCGTGGGACAACTGACTCCGCAACCCATGCTGATGATCATATCGAAGTCATTGGGACTAATTGCCTCAATCGATTTGGGATGAAGTCCCTGAGTGGAAATACCGATTTCCATTAGAACTTCAATTGCCAACTCTGCAACACCTTTGTTTTCAGGAGGCTTTGTTCCCGCAGACATTGCTTCGTGACCCATTTTTCTAGCAATGGCTTCTGCCATTTGGCTTCTGCAGGTGTTTCCCACGCAAACAAACAGAAGACGCATGAAGCTATCAATAGGTGAATCTACTTAATTTGACCCCCAATAGATTTTTTCTCGGCATTGATTATGGAACAGCATTCAATAATGCAGTCCTAGCCCTGGGAATAATGGCAGAATCACCTGTCTCCCATCATCCAGCTGGTTCCGGACAAAATAGTCAGGAAAAAGGAGCATCAAATGAGCAGAAGGCCCAGATGGAACAAGCATACCAACAGATGCAAAGAAAGATTAGGATAGGAAAAATGGATGAGCAAATCAAACACAAGATAATGATCCTATCGGGAAAGGGCGGAGTGGGCAAGTCAACTATTGCCACTGGATTGGCCCTTTCCTTGGCGCGTCAGGGGAAAAAGGTGGGATTGATGGACATTGATATTACTGGACCAAACATTCCAAAGATGTTGGGATTGGAGGACGCCGATCTAAACGTCGAGGATGGGCAGATTCATCCGGCCGATGGTCCGAATGGATTGAAAGTTATCTCGATGGCATTCCTCCTAGAGGACCCCGACAAGCCCGTAATATGGAGGGGTCCGATCAAACTCGGAGCGATCCAACAATTCATCGGGGATGTTGCTTGGGGGGAATTGGATGCCCTGATTATCGATTTCCCCCCTGGTACCAGTGACGAACCTCTAACGGTCAGCCAGAGCCTACCAGGAATCGACGGAGTCGTTATTGTTACGACTCCTCAGGAAGTAGCACTACTTGATAGTAGAAAATCGATCAATTTCGCCAAGACAATTTCTGTTCCAGTTCTTGGTGTCGTCGAGAATATGAGTGGATACACCATTAGGGGGATGGCAGAGCCAAATTCTACAATCTCAGTCATAGGTCCGGGAGGTATTCCTCATGAATCCAAAACTGATGAAAAAGGAAACTGGGAAACCACTCTAGACGTTTTCAAATCAGGCGGCGGAAAAAACTCGTCTTCTGAAATGGGGGTCCCGTTCCTAGGATCACTACCTTTTGATCCGGGGATTGTCAGGGGAGGTGATGACGGTGTCCACAGGATTATTGCAGAACCAGAAGGCGAGTCTGCTAAGGCATTTTCTTCAATCGTTGAGAAAATATTGGAACAACTCGAAAAGGGTTCAGAACGTTCTCTAAGAATAATCTGAAGGCTATCTTCAGGGTCGACTTGATGACGTAGACGCGTCTCGGTGAGTGTGTAATGGCAGCCGATACAGGCATTTACATCACTTGGGTTACTGGGGCTATTCTAATCAGTATTGCAATGATTCCAATATTCAAGCCCCCCTATGCGAGGATTAGTGCCGACGGTTTCATCGATATGTTCAGGCGTTACTGGGCACACATGGTTGTAGTCTTCTCTGTTTACCTATGGAAGGATCTACTTGACGGACTAGATAGAGTTCTTATGGCGAACACCCAGCTTGATATGACCTTCCTAGTTTATGCGATTGAGGGTGACACTGTTCTATGGATTCAAGAAGGTTTGCGGAGCGATCTTCTAGATGTCATAATGACTCATTTCTATGTTATGGGATTCATGACTGCAACTTTTGCATCCTTTGTTTATCCAATATATTTTGACGATAGACATATGGCGGATAGGGTATCTCTTTCCATGTTCTGGGTGTATATTCTGGCAATACCATTCTATTTGTTTCTAAATGTAAGGGTCACGGGAAATTACATCCCGGGTATGGAGACCATTGCCTATGACCTAACTCCAGAGATTCACAATTGGTTCAACAGAATTGATCCATTCACAAATGGGATGCCAAGTCTGCATATTGGGCTGCCATTCGCAATCTGGCTTTCCATGCATAGGTGGGATGAGGATGGCAGATGGGCGAGGTTTCGGGGATTTCTTGTAGTATTTATGCTACTCACGTCGATTTCAATAATTTACCTGGGCATCCATTGGGTTGTAGACATCATCGGCGGCATGGCAGTGGCAATTTTGGCGGTTAACCTAACCTCGAAGACACATGGCCCGATTTGGAGATTCGCCGATGAGAGGCTATTTACTAGACGACTTGCGAGAATTCTTGATAATCCGAGAGGCACAATTAGGAGAACTTTGAGGTATTATGCGAGCCTTCTGGAGCCCTTCAAGGAGCCAGGAAAGAATCAGACGGGAGCCATAATCATGAGTCTGCTACTGATGACCGGATCCGTTTTGCTCTGGGATGTTACGCATCAAAGGATTTCCATCGAAGAGGCAGATTCTCCGACCTCTGCATCTGGTTCTGGGGATTGGCTAGTCTGGGTGGAGGAAGAAGAATCATCAATTTCGATTACTGCAGGTAACGTCACTTCTTGGGAGAATAGGAGTGTCAGTGGAAGCAATTGGCAAAACCCCCCCAATGTGGTCACCTCAGGAAGTTGTTTCGTGGTCTTTGACCATCACAAAATAGAATATTTTGAGCATAACCCAGAAACCGGACCTCTAGAACCAATTTTCAGCACTGAAACAACTGAGCCAATTGTTGATGTTGCCGTCACATCGGATTCAACTGACCGAAAGAAACTCGCAGTCCTTCTGGAGGATGAACTGAGATTAATCGACACCATTGATGGATCTTATAGTGAACTCAATTTACAATCGAACTCTTCGGTAATCGCTTCTTCAGGCCCGCTTATTGCAATATCGGAGTCCTCGGGAAGAGGCCCTTTGGTAAATATCACTTCTATCGATTCTGATTTGGTAGTTACCATCCCTCTGGATTCTAGGTCAGAAACTAAGATTGACAACTCAATAATCAATTCTGGAGTAGCGCTTGATTTCAATAACTCAACAGTGGTAGAATTAGTGATGGATTCAAACTGGCTCATTGCCACAGTGGATGTGGGCCCTTTCAATAGGACCATCCTTGTAGACACTCTTTCGATAAATCAAACTCTAATTTCCAATCCTCGATGGGACTCTTCATCTGCAAGTGTAGGAGAGGGAGTTGTGGCATTCCTACAAGTTACTAGGGACGATCCGTCTCAAACTGTTGGATCAGAGAGGAACAACGATGTCTACTTGTATGATTTAAATTTAAGAGAGACCGTACAGATTACATTTGATGAGAATATTGACCAGTCCCAACCGCAGTCTCTGTTTCAAGGGGTTGCCTACATCGAGGAAAACGAACAAGGAATCAAGGTCTTGGAGCTCCATTCATTCGAAGACAAGATTGAAGATAGGAATGAACTTCTCCTACAGGCTTCGGTTCTAGCCCTGATTCCCTTAATTTTCCTTTGGACAATCCAATCATATGGGGCCGAATCAAGGATTATTCGGCCAGCCTGAACATTTCTTCTAAGGTCCTAGAAGCCCTTCTGATTGTCCGCTCGTCAATCTCTACAATCTGTTGCGGCAATGGGTCAGTAAGTGCTTGGAGTATGTCTTCCAACTGAGTCTTCTTCATATGCCTGCACATTACACAAGACCCCATTAGGTTGAGGTGATTATTAGTTTCAGCCAATATCCTATCAGCAGTCCCGCACTCTGTTATCAACATTAGATCTCTTTTACCCTCTCCTGCCAATCTGATCGCTTCTTCTTTCAATGATTCGCTGCTACCCACGAAATCGCTTTCCTGAAGAACCTCAGAATCACATTCCGGATGGCTTAGTACAATTAGATCAATTCCATGATTAGACATATTGTCTTTCCATTTTCTGATTTTCTTTCCCGTGAACTCAGCGTGGACCTCGCATTCTCCATCATAAATCAGAACTTCCTTCTTCCCTCTAAGGGAATCTTGGAGATGTTTTCCCATGAATCTATCAGGGACGAAAATCACCTTCTCCCCTGGAAGTCGCTCACAGATTTTCAGATAATTGCTACTGGTGACGCAGACATCACATTCCGCCTTCACTGCAGCACTCGTATTGATGTAGCATACCACCGGTACACCGGGATTCTTCTCCTTTAACGAAATCACATCTTCAGCCGTTATTCCATCACTGAGCGAGCACCCTGCGTCCGGCGAAGGATGCAGCACGGTCTTGTGCGGGCTAACGATTTTGGCAGTCTCAGCCATGAACCGCACGCTCGAAAAAAGAATGGTCTGCTGAGGAGAGTCTCTTGCTTCCTTGGAAAGTGCATAACTGTCAGCCACAGAATCTGCTACTCCATAGGTGATGTCCGGTGTCTGATACGAGTGCGCAATTAGGAACACCCCTTTCTCTTTCTTGAGTTTGTTTATCTGCAACGTCATTGGTGAAAGTGATCTGCAGACATCAATACTCCAACGCATAGGTTGCCCAATCGTATAGTGTAGCCTAAGTGCTTCACTTTCTATCTCAGACTCTGAGAAACCAAAAGTTCCCACAAACCCTCTGGGTAGGGGAGCTGCAGGCATATCCAGAACCATCTCGACCAATTGATCCTCGGAGTGCAACCGCTTTGAAGTCATCTGGCATCGCACTTCCATGGGCGAGGAAGGAATCCCAATGTGGATTCACTTGGAAAACATACACGAAGGCGCTGAGGCAACGGTTTCAACGGGACTCTGGTTGGGCAAGGTGTCAGTATTAAAATCAAGAAGATCCCGAGGTTATAGGCATCCAGATTTGGATCGAAGACTCACTCGTCAAAGACTAGCCGCTGAGTCAAGAATACTGAACAGACTGTCTTCAGAAGGCTTCCCTTCCCCTTCGATAATCCACTTAGATGATAGAAATTCAAACATCCTAATGTCTAAGATTGAGGGCAAAACACTTCATGATTTATTGAAAACAAAAGAAGCGGGATCTTCCGAACTCAGAAAACTTGGAACTACAATTCGTATCCTACATGAGTTTGGAGTTTCCCATGGCGACCTCACCACTCACAATGTGATGGTTTCCAAAAGGGGCTCAATCAGTCTGATTGACTTTGGTCTTTCTAGGCAATCTCCAGAAATAGAGCATCTTGGCTTAGATCTCCAAGTTCTAAATGAGTGCTTGAGCGCCAGCCATTCTTCAATTCCTGACGCGATTGAACAGGTTTGCAACGGTTACATCTCCGCTGGAAACAAGGAAAAATTGGCACCATCTGCAGAAATGGTTGTCGAGCGTTTTAGAAAGATTACTGGCCGAGTCAGATACCATGGGTAGTGATTCTGTGAATATATTGTTTGCATCTGGAAATACTCACAAAGTTTCCGAGGCATCAAATTTCCTCAAACAATTCGGATTCAATGTATCTCAGCTATTGATCGGTGGAAAGCCACCAGATTTAATAGAACCACAAGCAGAATTATTGGAAGAAATTGTCCAATCAAAAATTTCTCAGGCTAGGGAGCTAGTTTCAGGAACTAAAATGGAAGAATACCCAATTATGGTGGAAGATTCTGGACTCTTCATAGATCATCTAGCAGGCTTTCCTGGGCCTTACTCTTCTTTTGTAGAGACGAAAATAGGACTCGATGGAATACTTAGGCTAATGGAAGGGGTGAGCAACAGGGAAGCACACTATAGAGCATCCTTGGGAGTCTACATATCAGGTAGCATGATATTTTCTGAAGGAACGTGTAGGGGAAAAATCTCCAATAAAGCCGCAGGAAATAATGGATTTGGTTATGACCCAATTTTTATTCCTCATGAACTGAACGGAAGGACCTGCGGACAGTTGACACCAGATGAGAAGTCTCTAATCTCGCACAGGGGAAAAGCCTTGAAGGAGGTTTCCAAACTATTGAATCTCCCGTCAAAATGAATAGATGTGCTCCTCCGTAGGGGCTCAAGCATGGTTAGCGCGTCCCGTCTACTACTGATTGCAATTGCAGTTGCATCAATTCCAGTTTATCTCGCATTCATGACATCAGAGGGGCTTTTGGTGCAAGTAGCAGGAGCGGTCGTAATCCTTTTCCTAGTCTCTCTGGTTCTTTTCACGGGAAGGAGTCCTATCGCCCCTGATTCTAGAAAGTCAATTTCTCCAAATAACGAACAAGTTGATTTCGGAGACATTGAACTCCCCGATTCCGTACTTTCAGATGAAAGTGCTTCGAAAAGTCCAGTTTCTGAGTTGAGAAGAACCAGAGGGAGGAAGCAACTCTCAGAAATTGACGAATTCCAGATTCCAGAACCCCTGCACTATTCGGCAGATCCTTCGAATGACGAGACGTCCCCGATAACAGATTTCGAGGAAGAAATTGAGGGATTGGCCAAGGTCCACATAGCTAGATCCGATCCAGAACTTTTGGCAGAAGCAGAGGTCGACCGTTACCTGGAAAAGCAGAGGTCAAGGAGAGCTGAATTCAGGGAGAGGATGATCAGAGAGAGGCGAAGAGAGCTATCAAAGAGGATTTCAGCTAAGCTGAGAAAGTGGTCCGAATTAGAAGATGGCGAGGATTTATCGGCCATCACTAAGATGCCCGACTCAGGTCTAAGTGTTTTTTATGAACCGGAAGATCATGACCCCACAATCCCACAGGGAACATCTTACGTGAGGATAGATGACAACAGAGTCCTAAAAGTTAGAATTTCACTCGATGTACCAAAAAATATCACCTTGGACGAAGAAAGAACCAAATTTTCCGAGATGGAAGAAATGCCTCCCCCCTCCCATCTTGATTCTGGAATGCCATTACCGCCTCTATTGCCTCCCGAGCCACCCGATTTACCGCTCCGGGAAGATTAACTCGGTGATACGTTGAAGCCAGAAGGCCAGTTCGCATCAACATGACTGAAGGGCCACTGTTGGTAGAGGAAATCGTAGTCGAAGGATCAAATCCCACAGGTGGTGTTATTTCTGTCTGGACACTGAATAGGCCGGACAAACTTAACGCTTTGAACAGCGAATCGCATAAGGAAATAAAGAAACATTGCAAGAACGTGGAGTCGGATGACGATGTTCGCTGTGTTGTTATTAGGGGTGCACCACCAAACGATCCAGAACCGGGCAAGAAGGCCAAGCCCCCAGCCTTTGCAGCCGGGGCAGACATTTCCGAGTTCGTAGGAAAGAACTCCGACGATGTTCGGCCCTTCTTTGAAGAAAACGCATGGGAAGCTGTTTGGAACCTTTCTAAACCTACAATTGCAATGATAGATGGTTTTGCCCTAGGAGGGGGTACCGAACTAGCCCTTTCTTGCGATATCAGAATCGCCTCAGACAGATCTTCTTTCGGGCAGCCTGAGATAAACTTGGGATTGATTCCAGGAGGCGGCGGGACTCAGAGGCTATGTAGGCTAATCGGGTATGGAAGGACCATGGAAATCGTCCTTTCTGGGAAGATTATCTCATCAGAAGAAGCATCCAGAATTGGTATTATCAACAAAATTGTTCCTCATGATGATTTGGAATCAGTAACAATGGCTCTCGCCAAAGAGATCTCTCAAAAATCACCTTACACGACAAAGGTAGCGAAGAGGGTTGTCCGAGGAGCCTTGGACCTACCTTTCTCGGAAGGAGTACTTATGGAACGTTCTGAATTCGTCGCTCTTTTTGATACGGATGACAAAGAAATCGGGGTCCAAGCATTCCTAGAAAGATCTGATCCTAGGTGGCTCGGGCGCTAAAAGATCATAACATCAAAGAGATAATTCATTTTTACCTAATCTCTTCGAGA